>Ga0209632_10002148_pt1 | contig 19195 bp, 9 predicted proteins | sample COG_10_FD_184754 | JGI IMG/M metagenome (GOLD analysis project Ga0209632, IMG submission 184754) | Pelagic Microbial community sample from North Sea - COGITO 998_met_10 (SPAdes) (version 2) | ecosystem: Environmental > Aquatic > Marine > Neritic zone/Coastal water | place: Helgoland, sampling... | reverse complement strand
AAGAACACCAGAGTCGGTACTAAACCCAACTAAGTCTGCAATAATTCTAGCTCTACCCATTTCTTATTCCTTTACCTTATTTATATAGTCTGTCATGTTTGACATGAGCAATTTTTCTTTATCGTGTAATAATTGCGTTGTTATATTTTGTGTCAACAGCAGCACCACCAACAATTCTAGTAACAAATCTAAATGTAGTAGTAGTTTGAGCAACCTCAGCAGCGGAAGTGTTTTGATTTATAGCATTTGTTGTTGCATGACTGACAGACATAGTGCTTAATGTATATGTATAATTAATGTCAGGCAGTGCTGTTGCCATGGTAACTGTATAATCTCCAGTACCATTATCAGTAATACTAGAAACATTTCCACTACCCCTTATAGCTACAGTGCCTGTACCATTGAAGTTAACCCAAGCTCTTACACCAAAAGCTGTAACAACAGACCCATACCCAGAATCAAAACCAAAGTTAGTTGTACCAGTGGGAATAACTGCAACATCAGCATCAGCATCATTTTTGATTGTTACATCATTTGTAGAACCTTGACCTGTTAAAATCAAACCTTCAGCACTTGTAAATCCAATAGCTGCATTATCACCAGCGGCAGTATCTCCGTCTGCATTTAAAGTAGAACCAGTAATATCACCAGCAACATCAAGAGTACCATTAGAAGTTAAACCAGTGTTATGAACATGAGTGATATTGATATCACCATCTGCACCAAATTTAAGAACAGATGCATCTGAAGCAAGAGTTAAGTCATCTCCAATACTTGCATCTCCACTAACAGTTAGATTACCAGCAGAGGACAATGACATTGTTTCAGCTGCAGCTGCAGAAGCAGCAGTTCTGAATGAAAGTTTAGTTGCATTATTATCTGCGGCAAAGTCACCTTCTGATACAGCAGCAATTCCTGCCGCAACCAAAATAGCATCTGTACCAGTTCCTTCATCTGGTGCTTGGAAATTGATAACACCAATAACATCATCAGCAGCAATATCTGTTTCTGCGGTTTGCAGAGTTAAACTTGTTGGTGAGTTATCAGATGTATTTGCTCTATCAATAATAAGACCAGAGTTGTGGTCGTGTCTTAGTATAACATCTTGGTCTACACCAAATAATATTTCACCACCATCTGCAAGGAATAAATCACTAAATTCTAATGAACTTGTTCCAAGTGCAGCTCCATTTGAAGCGTCTGGAACAAAAGCAGTAGTTGCAGTTATTGTTGCAACTTGTAATGTACCAGAAACTTCTACATTACCATTTATATCAACAGTTGTAGCATTAATTTCTATTTCTGTGTCTGATACTAAATCGAGGACTCCATCTGCACTTTGTGAGATGTGTGTTCCAGAGTCACCGAACTGTAATTGTCTTGAGCTGTTTAATAAGATACCTGTGTCTGCGACATGAGTTAATGTTACATCATTGTCTGCACCTAGTCCTAAAACAGCTGCGTCTGAATTTAATTTGAGGTCATTGCTTACAAGAACGGCAGTTGATGCGTTAAGGTCAATAGTTGCCTCACCATCAATAGTCATTACTCCATCAGAACTTTGATGAATAAATGTTGCACTATCACCAAATTGTAATTTTCTTGAACTATTTAATAATATTCCTGTGTCAGCAACATGTGTCAATGTTACATCTTGGTCTGCACCTAGATTGATAACAGCTGCATCTGCTAAGAATAAATCACTAAACTCTAATGCAGTTGTACCTAAAGCTGCACCATCTGAAGCGTCTGGAACAAATGCAGTAGATGCAGTTATGGTTGTTCCAGATATTGTACTTGCACCAACTATTGTACCTTGAATATCTAAGTTTGCATTAACATCAACCAAAGTTGCATTTAATTCTATTTCGTCTGTTGCATTGATATCAAGAATAGTATTACTAGGCGCACCAATATTTTGTGATGCGTCATTAAATTGAATTACTGATGTACTATTTAAAAGTAGTCCTGTATCTGCGACATGAGTAAGAGTTACATCTGAGTCTGCACCAAAGTTAAGGACAGCTGCATCTTTACTAGCACTAATATTACCAACAACAGATACATTATTACTAAAAGTACCACCATTGCCTGCACTTACCATATCTGCAAGTGTAAAGACATCATGTACGATTACTTCTACTTCATCATTTGCAGATAAAGCAGTAAGTCCTGCAACTGTATTACTAGTGTTTAAATTGTAGTCTGTATTAAGTTTAAGACGAACACCATTAAGATAAACATCAACATATTCTGGATCGTTGAAAGTAAGAGAAATGCCTCTAGAATCAGTTCCACTAACTGTAGTATCACCAGCTGAAGCTAGATATAAAAATCTCTCTCTAATTCCAAATCCTTCATTACTTTTTCCAATATATGGCATTCTCTATTCCTTTACCTTATTTATTATATTTACGCAATCGTTGCAATCGGAGATGCAACAGATTCTACTTGCCAAACTCCATTTGTTCCATCATCTGTTAAACAAGTAATTCTTGCTCTTGATCCAATAACTGTACTAGAAACAAATGTAAATGCATCGCCTGCATTATCAAAAACTGCGTTTGCAGCAGTACCGCCCGCAAGACTTAGTGAACCAACAAAATTACCACCCGATCCATCAATGTTAACAATTGTAGTTGTACTACCACCCACAGCGGTTAAAACTATAAAGTCGTAATATAGGCCTGGATTTGTTGTTGCTGCAGCTGGTAAGTTAATTACATTATTATTAGTACCATGAATTAATACAGTAGACCCTGATTCTGCAACAGTTAATGTAGCAGTAACCGCACCAGCAGCATTAAATTCAGTTTTGATTCCTTTTCTACCAGCTAATGTTGTTGCAGTAAATGTTCCGTTTGTAGTTAGTCCAGTATCAGCTGCGTGAGTTAATGTAATATCACTATCTACACCAAATGATAATACAGCAGTATCTTTGATAAGACTAAGATTACCACTAGCAGAAAAATCTTTTGCACCCAAAAATGCATTTGGACTAAGGGTGGCCAAAGCTCCTGCTTGGTGGACAGCATAAATTACTTCACCATTTGCTGGAGTTCCAGTAAATGCAAGAGTTGTACCAGAAACAGTATAAGCGACAAGAGGATTCTGACGAACATTACCTACAAATACTTCAAGGTCAAGTTCGGAAGTTACTGCTCTCGATAGAGTAAAATTAGTTGCGCTACCATCGCCCGCAAAAGTGTCTTTGACTGTGGTAACAAATCCACTCCCAAAACCTAAGTCTGTACCTATGTATGCCATTCTTTGCCCCTATGAACTAATTGTGTCAACACGACTTACCCATGCATCAATTGAAGTAGCAGTATCAGATTGTACTTTCAACGCATCTCCACTTTGCAATACAAACTTCGCACCACCATCAAGTACTTGTAGTGCGGCTGAAGCAGGGATGGGTGCATTTTTGACCAAATAGTAATCAGCACTACTATTTGTTACAAACACACTTACTTTAACTTGTGATGTTATTGTATTTGCTAAGTTAATACCAACAACTGCATCATCACTATTTGCTGTAAAAATAGTTACTGCTGTAGTTCCGATATTCCTTGCAATGTTTCGTTCAAAATCCTGTGCCATTTTACTTCCTCTATTACTCTAGTCTATTTATAATGCAATTGCCATAGCGGTTGCTAAACCTGTTGTGGCAGCTTGGTTAATTTCTGCAGCTGTTTTTGTAATTGCAGTTCCGTTTAGTGATAATGCACCAACTAAGTTTGTTGTTCCTGTAACAGTTAAATTATCTGCGACTGTTGTTTCTGATGTTGTGTGACCAATTGTAACTGCAATACCAGAAGTATTTGTTGCAAGTTTTAAAGCACCAGTTTTGTTATCAATAAATGAGTCAGTACCATCATGGTAAATATCCATGTCTGAAGCAGCACCAAATCTTAATCTTGCATCAGTTGCCGCACCACTATCTCCAAACAAAAGTGCTGTAGATGCACCATCAAGTAATGTACCTGTCATTATCAATGTTCCAGTAGCATCTGGAATTGTTACTGTTCTATCAGCTGTAGGGTCTGCAACAGTTAGTGTTGTTTGATGGCCATCATTGGTTGCACCCTCAAATGTGATATTACCATCTTCTGCAACAGTAATAAATGCAAAGTTGGAAGTACCATTTTCTAGTCCGTCAACATCTGTAACCAGATTGTTAAACTGAACCCTAAACTGTTCTAGGGTTGATGAGGTTGTGACTTCTGATGATGATATTGACATTAGTTTCTATCCAATAATTTTTTTAACATATCTTTTATTTCGTGCATCTCGCACTTTAAAGTATTTATCTCTCTTGTAGCACCACGAATTTCATCTCTTTGTTTTTTTGCTTCAGATGCTCTGCGTTTTGCCATTTCGTATGCACTACGATTTTTATTTACAATCGCACCAGAGTTACTATCTCTGAATAAATCTTGTTTTCCTTCAACCTGTAAATATTCTGCCATGTTATGTTGCCAATGCTAAGACTCTAAGGTCTTTTATTCTTGGTGGATTGGCTGCATCTGAACTTTGCATCACAATCTTGATTGCAAATTGATTGAACTCTGGAAGTGGTTCTCCAATGTCGTCATCATTAATGCCAGCGGTATATAGGTATTCTTGGAAATCATTTCTACCCAATGAAGCAGGAACAGTTTTATCTGGACTTCCATCAGTATTAAAGAAGGTATAACCCAAGTCATCAAAATCATCTGATTGGTCTGACCTTAATATTTTAAATAATAATTTAAATTCAGATGTGTTTGTCTTATGACCAGCAAAGAATATTCTTAGTGAAGTAGCAGGATTTTCAAGAGCTACTTTTTTAGTAATATAAACTGCAACATTTCCATCACCATCTGGTTCAGTCATTGCAGCATATTCTGATGTAGGATAAACATCTGAACTACTGTCAATATTATTAATTCTGTTTGCAACTAGAATTGCTGACAACCTTGCAGTATCAATAACAGGAGATAAACTTGTATCTGTTGTTGAAAGCGTTAGTGGTAGTGTAAATGATTTTGCAGAACTTAATTCATTTATTTCATTAATATTAGAACACACCATAGAGGTAGTATCTAAATCAATTGTTTCATCTAAAGAAATAGAACTAGAAGTTGTTTCTACAATAAATGAACTCTCTGCACCACTAGGACTTGTAGCTGAAGTCTTTTTAAGTTCAGCACTAATAACTGTGTTTGGTAATTCTAAGAGAGCAATGTTTGTTTTCAATGTTTCAAATCTATAGTTCTCTGATGCGTAAGTAAGAATACCACCACTGTCAACATCAGCAGATGAACCACTAACTGTTGGAGCTGTAGTAAGAGCAACTGTGTAAGAGTCTATATTAATATTTGCAATTGCAGTATGTGTCTTATTGATTTCAATAAGAGGAGTACCGAACAACTGATAGAGTTCTACTGTAGTACCAATAGCATATGCAGCTGCAACTCCATCTTCAACACTTCTTGTTAAACTTGAGATTGTTGTACCAGACAATGTACCAAATAATATTTCAGTACCAATCTTGACATAACATCGTGAGGACAAATTACTTGCAGCAAAGTTTGTTGCAGAGGTAAGTGTCAATGATGTACCAGTTGCAGTAAGTGCAGCTGAAAGTGTAGTAGATATACCAGAATTTACACCAGTAATTGTAACATTATTAGATGTAGAATACATACCATGATCGCCATGATTAATCTTTGCTACAGTAGAACTGTTGGTTAATCTAATTGGGTTCTGTTGTAATCTACGACCATAAACTGTATCACCATCTTCAGCTAAAACTGAGTCACCAATATTATCATTCGTTAATGTACAAACGCCTGTCGTTGTGGTAAACTCTGCTTTGTGTAATTTGAATTTTAAATCTTGTGATTGAACAGCAGTCCAAGTCTTATCGTTTTGTGATTTGAATAGAACACCAAGAGTTGGTTGTTTAGAAACAACTCTGTTAGAACCACTCACATCAAGTTCGCCCATTTGAGCAATCCATACTAAATAGTTAAGACTGTTTGTTCTAAGAACCACACAATATTCTATACCACCCTGTATATAAACAGGAGAGTCAAAAGTAAATGTTGTTGCAGTTGCACCAATTGTATCATCAACATTAATTTGAGATGGTTCTAATAATTTTCTACCGAAAGGAAGAATTTTAGGGCCGGGATATCCATTAATAACATTTCTAATTTCTACCCACATTGGTAAAGTGTCATCTTTTGCAGCAACAAACACATCAATTTTTGTTAAGAAACAACCATTCTCATCTTCTGATATAAATGTTTGAGCAAGTGGATCAAGTCTTCGTATAACCCTATTGGTATTGATAGTATCAAATTGAGAAGTTGTTTCTGAAACATTTGTTTGTACAACTGTTGCATTTCTTGTTGCAATAATAGTTTCTTGTTCTGTTTCAATAATACCAGTAGCAGCATATATTGTAGATCCTGCTGTTGCTGGGTCTGAAGTAACACCACCAAGTCCAGCTCTTGCATTTGTTGGACTAGATGTAAGTCTAAATTCTACTTCGCCTGTTTTAAATTTAGGAACAGAAGTTTGACCTTTAAACTTATAATCTGGAATATCGAAAGTACCTTCTACTTTTCCAGAAATAGTACAAATCAAAGGACTGCCCGCAATGATTGTAGTGTCTGTTGTATATGTTGAAGAAGCAGGAGTGACATATGCACTGATATCTTTACCTTCAAAGAAAGGATAAACTCTTGTGTTTGGTAAGAACCCTTGTCCTACAAAAGTAATTTGTCTAGGACGAACAAATGGAACTAGAGCTCTTGAAATAACTTTACTGCCTTGTGATTCCTCTACAATGTTTTCTACAACTTCAGTTCTTAAACCAGTTCTTTCTAGATCAGAACGTACTGTTTGAATAGTTCTCTGCCAAACAGCAGTTCTTGCAAAACGTTGAGTGGATTGTGTGCTTACAACACCACTCCATTGAGTTTCCCATGAGTTCCAAAGTGTTCCTATATTATTTCTGTTTGCATTTACAACAGAACTAAAGTTACCATCAACATTGATAATTAGATCAGGAGCAGTTTCAGTTTCAAACCAGTTATCACTATCTGGAGTTAATTGAATCTGACCAACCCAAAAAGCACTAATATATGGCTGTAGGTTTTCAACTCTAGTAGCATATGGTTGATCGACAAGAGTTACATCACTGTATGGTAGTGTAATTAAGTCACCAGTTTTTTGATAACCAACAGCAAGTCTTGCAGTATCACTAGTTGCTAGTTCAGTCAATTCTGCATTTCTCAAAACACAAACTGGTCTTGCTTCGTTTAGTTGAGGGTCAATAGCAATTTGATAATCAGCATTTATAGTATCACCAACTCTGTGTCCAGCAAAGTTATCAACAACGAAACCAGATTTGAAACGATTGAGTCCATTTGCATCTTGAATTTCAAAAGACTCTGCATCTCTTTCTAAAAGAGAAAGTGCAGTCATAGATTCAACTTTTTCTAATCTATCTTTAATCCTACCAATATCACGCATGGTAAATCTTTGAGTTTTAAATCTTTGAACCAATACATCTTTAGGAGTAAATGTATATGGTGGAATAGAAAAACTTGCAAGTATCATTGCATTGTCTATTACTTTGGGTGGAGAAGGATTTTCAGCTGAAACTCCCTCAATAATTTTAAAATCACCACTAGCAGTTAAGAATAATGTAGCTTCTTTTGCAAGATAAAATTCAAAATCAGATTGAAGATTACTTGTTGGTTGCGGCATATCAACAGTTACAGCACCAGTTCCATCAAACTGACGATTTTCAAAGTTAAATGAACTTCCTGTAATTTGATCTACTACAGACAATGTAGTTGATGCACCAGTAATGTTTTCTGCTGTTGGTCTAAAGTCGTAAGAGTTTGCAAGTGGGAATAAACCAGATGGCGTTGGGCTATCTGGATCTACTTTCGTTCCTGTGTATGTTGGAATATCATCATACTCCATTTGACCAGCAACACTTGAGTAGGAGTCTACAGTGAAACAATCTCCAGCACCATGAGAGAAGAAATCATATACTACAAGCAATCTACCTATAGGTGATGCCGCAGAAGGTTTTCTAACAATTCGTGAGATGTCATAAAAGTTATCTCTCATTCCTGAGTCAAAAGTAAATCTTGAAGTAATAACTTCACTACCAGCAGTAAGAGCAGATACAGTTGCAGTTGCACCAGAGAATGTACCAGTAATTGTATCAGAGGTTGTAAAGTCTGTTGCACCAAAACCATCTGTCAAGACATATGACATTGGACTAGTAGTTTCTATAATTCTTGCTTTTGCGTTAGAAGCAGAACCAGTAATCTTTTCACCTCTAACAAAAGTTCCAGTGATATTTGTAAGTGTTAGTTTTGGAGTAGTCGCATCAGCTGAAGTTGATTGTGAATCGAATACACCAACAAGTTTAAATCCATCAGCACGACCAAGAGAAATTTCTCTGTCTGTTGCCCGAACACCATGTGCGCCATCTACATCTGAGGAAAGAACTTTAAGTTCCTTCATCAAGTTAGTTGTTTTTGTTTTTGGTTGAACAGAAGTTCTTGTTATAGTACCGATGAACTTAACTTTTGCACCAGCACCAAGAATAGTATCTTCTGTGATTGTCGCAGACCCAGTACCAGTACCAGAAATCTTACTAGCTACACTTACCACTTGACCAGCTACACCTGTACCATCACCAGCAGTTATGATTGTCAATAAATAATCTTTTGCTGCATATGCGTTGAATGTTTCATTAGTTCCAGCAGTAAATGTAACTGCACCAGAAGAATTTGTTGTTCCAACAAACTGTCTGCGAATAACAAACTGTGTATCACTTGCACCAGAATTGGTTGCAGTCAAAAGTGTTTTGACTGGAGCTTTTGGAAGTTTGAATACAGATAAACTTTTTTCAGGTTCAATAAGTTTTGCAACTCTTTGTGTTTCAAGAGTAACTCTAGTTGAGTTATCTTCTTCTATTACTTTTTCAGCGGCATCAGTTGCATTAGCATCTGTACCATCAATTAACATATTACCATCTTCATCAACAAGGGCCATGATAAGGTCAGCAGTAAATATGCTGTCATCAATAACCGAACGAACCTCATCAAATCTATGAGTAACAACTGCGTTGTGTCCACCGAAAGTACCAGAAGTAAGAACTAAGTCTGTGTTATCTCCGTTTTCAATTATTGCACCAGTTTCAGCAGAATCAGATGCAGTAAGTTTTTCACCAGAAACAAATGTACCGATAACATTAGTAAGTGCAACTCTACCACCACTAGTAGCACCAGCATATACAAGTCCAGTTGCACCAGAAGTTACACCAGTAATTTTTACTCCACCAGTAGTATGTGTTGCAGTAAGTAATGGTGAGGGTGTGCTATGATATACATCAGCATCAGTTCCATTACCTAGATTTAGGTATGTGAACATTCGCACATCAAATAAGTATAACTTAAATTGTGCATCATTGTTACCAATAGTACCAGAGAAGTATTCAACTGCACGAACTCTTGATACACCAACTTGATAGCCAGATGCGCTACCTCTAGTTGCAGTAAAGTCTGTAAATAGTCCAACCTCTTTATATGGAGTAGTTTCACCAGAGATATTACCAATGTCTGGAGTACCAAAAAGATTAGTAGCAAATGCAAAGTTACCCATCTCAAAGGTTGTAACACCAGCATTTACTGTATTAAAATCTCTAGCCTTGTTTAGGTCTAAGAATGTTGCTGCAGTTTTTTCTATTTCATAACCCTTGACATATGCTTTGCCTGGCGTAATTGAAACAGAAAGTAAAGATTCGTCAGCGGTATTATTATCATCAGTTGTTCCAGCAGTACCATAAATACCAACATTGGTTTCTCCTGCATAATCATTATCAATAGATTCATTTACTGAAAACTGAAATGGTCTTACTGTATAATCACCAGACTCATCAAATGTTCTACGAGCAAGTGTATCACCAAGAACAGCATAATCTGTTCCTCTTGTAAGTTGAGTTACTCTACCTGATGTTGTTCTAATCAATTCAACAAAAAGTGAATCATCAACAGAGGTTGTATCTAGTTTAGCTAAGGTTAGAGTAATTTTTAATCTGTGTGCGCCACTAGCAGCATAGTTATTTGAACCAGTTGCATTATCAGTTAAAGTTGCATCTGCTTCTGGAGAAACTAAAGTTTCATTAATAAGAAAACCAACTCTAGCAGTTTCAGTTTTTGATGTATTACTTAATACTACTGTTTGTTTTTCGTTTCTTACAAAAGTACCACGAATATAATAAATCCCAGCTTCAACAGTTACAGCAGAACCAGTTCCAGATGCACTTGAGGAAAAAGTTGTTCCTGATGCAATGTTTGCAGCATAAGATGTAGTGTGAGTAACAACAGAATCAGCAATAATGTTTTCACTATCTGAAAATACACCAGTATTATTATCAGTACCAGTTTGAACATATTGAACATAAAGATATGGTTGACTAGTAGTAGACCCTTCGGCATATCCTATAACTTGTGCCTTAACACCAGAGGTTACACCAGTAAGTGTAACAGGTGTTGTTGCGTTGTAGTATTGGCTTGGTCTTACATCTTCACCACCAAATGTTGATTCAAGTGCAAGAGAATAATAGGCATCAGAATAAGATACTTGGCCTGGGATTACAACAGAACCTTCTTTGAAGACATGGTTGCCCTGTTGTTCAATTTGATTTTGAAGAATAGATTGTAGAGTTGTTAGTTCCCTTGCCTGAATAGAAAAGCCGGGGCGAAATAAAACTCTATGAAAAGCATCTGCCTTATCAAAGTCATCATAATATGGTGATACATTTAAATTTGTAAGTTGGGCCATTTGATTTCCTAAAATTCAATTATAATTTTTATATCTTCCGTTTGGTCAGAAGCTCGTTGAATTGGTTTTCTATTTTCTAAGTAAATCATATTACCACTATATGCTTCAAGTTCTGGATTTGCATAACCAGAAGTAAGAGATAGTGTAGAACCAGAAGCAAGTGTAACAGATTCAGTTGTAGTGGATGGTGTACCTGTTGCACCAGATGTTCCACCTGTAATTAGGTTTGCACCACTAAAGGCAACATACGCACCAGAAGTAGCATTTGTTCCAAATCCCTTGAAACTTTCTTGTTGATAATAAAGAAGGTTTAGTGTAGGATCAAACTCAACAACTTTACCAGATGCACCAGTTGATGCTTGTGTAATTACTTCATCGGGTTCAAATGTACCAGAGTATGTTGCAAGTTTAACAACATAACTTTGACGAAATGTAGAACCAGTTGCAACAGTAGTTGTTCCAAAAAGTGTTGGGTCAGCAATAAGACCTACTGTTCTGAAATCATTTCCAGCAGTAAAGTCATCACCCTCTGCAGCTGTAAGTGTTGTTGCAGACATAATGTAATGACCACCAAGTTCTGTGATTGCACTAAATCCATGTCCACCATTTGGTGAAATGATAACTTCAATTGCACCACCAGTACCACTTCCTATAGAGGAAGAAGATGACAATGCTGTGTCAGAGAAGGTGAATGAAGAACCTAAATTTATATAACCAAAAGTATAACCAGCTCCTGCGGCATGAATAGTTGTATCTGTACCAGCAGTCAATCCGAATGAAACAATAGAACCAGATGCAATTGTAATTCTAACAATCGCACCAGATGATGTTCCAGCACTTGTACCATCTCCGTATATAGCAGCATAGTATGTTCCGTCTGTATAACCAGACCCAGCAGTAACTTTAAGAGATTCAATAGCACCATCAGTTGCGGCAGCTGAAACAGTACTATTAGTAGAAACTGGTATAAAGTCTGTAGTTAAATATTTTGAAGAATCTGACTGAGAAATTGTGTACATATATTTAATGACATATCCACCAATTGCAACAGGGGAGTTACTTGTGTCTGTTGGTTCTGCACCATTATAAGCAGCACCACCATTGTTGTCAAGAACTTTATAAACATTATAGTCAGAAGTCATAAAGAAAAATGTTGAGTCATAAAGGTTTGTTGCACCTGATGTCGAAGTAGTATCTGAATTATAGTTGTGTTGATACATATCATAGATAGTACCATTTGACCAGTTTCTACGAGGAAGTGCAAAAGTAATGTCAGTTGAAGTAATGTTCTTTGCAGCCAACATAGCATCCCATGCACGAAATTCCTCTTGAGGACTATCGCCGGGAATTGGAGGAATACCATCTGAACCACCAGTTGTACTACTGGTAAACGGAGTTGCTTTTCCTAAAAATAAATAATATTTATTTAGAGCTGTTTCAGTAAACGATTCAAAAAATTGATTCGCATTGTGTTGTCTAAATTTTTCTGTAATGATTGCCGACATTTTTTTTATACCTTTATGTTATTTATACAAATTGTCTTAGTAAGTTATACCAGTTGCTCCTTCAAATTGTATATTATCTCCTGTATTTAATAATAAAAATCCATGCGTACTGTCTGTTGCATCTTCTAATGCTACATCGCCAGTATCTCTAACATGAATATCAGATGATCTCACAACAGGGAGCCCACCTTTACTACTATTTATAAGTAAATTTTCATCAGGAATTTGACCAGAACTTAAAACAATGTTTGTTGTTTCAAGTACGATAGCTGATGTGGTTGCAGTGGTGTCTGTTGTGTATGTACTCTTAAACCACTTTCTTGATTCTGTTGCATCTTCTAATACGATAACATCTTCATTTGTTTCATCAAGCAACTTATCAATGACAGAAATTGTAGAATAACTTTCTATAATAAGATTACCATTTTCTTCTAAATTAAATCTATTTCTTCTTGTAGTTTCTTGACCTATGTACTCTCCGTCCTCTGCCAAAATCTGACCAAAGCTTTCTAGTTCAATACCAACATCAACTCCAGCATTAACACCAAAATTATTTGTTCGTCCATCGTTAACAATAATTTTATCTTGTTTTATAATGTCACTAAAACGATAGTTACCAATTTCTGATAGAGGGATTGTTTCTTCATTGTTATTGTTTCCGTCTAGGATAATTCTATCACCTTCGTTTACTACATATCCAGCTGGGAAGTTCCACTCTCCACCTTCTTGTAATATCCTCGATGCTCCATCATCTTCTTCTCCCAAGATATTAAATGTTTCATAGTCTTGACTTCCAGCAACATCTTCTTCAAGTCTAAAGAATGTGTCTGCTTGGTCGAGAGGTAATGTTCCATCTAACTGAAGAACATCTTCAGAAAAAGTTGTACCCTCTAGAATTATACCATCTCCACCCAATTCATTTCCAAATGGATATTCTGCTAAATACACTAACAAGTTTCTTGTAAATTTAGGACTTGGCCTTGCAGTAATCTTTGTTACAATTTCTTTAACAAGAACTCTGTCACCTTTTTCTGATGGAGCATATGACTTCTCTGTCATTATATGACTACCACCAGTACCAGTACCAGAAGTCCTGTCACTAGTATGAGTTACTGTTCTATCTTCCCACAATAAAGAGTCACCTGTCATTTGGAATCCATCTTCCAAATCCATACCTAGTCCATCTTCAAAGAGTATGTTTGAACCCACATCAGTTGAGGCTGCACTTGCATCAAGTACAAGATTGTCGCCAGGCAAACTTCCATCTTCTTGAATAATCTTCTGGTCACGAACACCAACTTCTGCAACAGGATATGCCTGAAGTCTTGTCTGTAGAAGTTGGTCAAAGATAGTCTGGAATGTAGATGCAAGTATTGGTGAGAATGTATCTGTGTCACCTGTGTATGCAGCAATACCAGCACCAGCATTACCAATTTCTACTGATACTAAGGTTGCAAGAGTAACTCTACCAAATGGTTGGAAACCAGCAGGGTGAACTGCTTTCTTTAACTCATTCACATAACTTGCAAATGATGCACCAATCTGAACTTCATACGAAAAGTCTTGATAATAATAAGAGTCTTGAATACGAATCAAATCTTCACCAAGTCTATGTTGAACATTAGCATAATCTGAATCTGTAGTAGATAACACATCAACACTCGTTGTACCAGTAGCAATATCAGCTGTAATAACTGTTCCAACTGCACCACCTGAATCCTGAATAATAACATCTTTTCCAGAAAAATCTATTGGGTCTTCATTGATGATATGGTCATCAGCATCAACTAAATCAGTTGCAGTAGAATCAAGAGTGATTTGACCATCACCAGTTTCGTCATCTAATAAGAACCCATCTCTTGCATCTGTTTCATTAGCATCAGTAGCTTCTAAGATAAGAGTGTTACCAAAATCTTCGTTTGCAAGTTTAGAATTAGCATTTGAACCAGAACTATCTGTTCCATTAAGAATTACATATTGATGACTGAGAGCATTTGTTGTATCGTTTTCTCTGCGAATACTTGCTTGTAAAAGTTTTCCACCAGATGTCGATTGTTGTACAAGTTTACTTTGGTTAGAATCAAAATCTTCATCTAATAAGAAACCACCAACACCTTGACTTTCAAGTTGAATCCTATCCGTTGCGTTTCCTACTGTGCCACTTTCTTGTAAGAAGAAATGGTCGAACCTATCAGTACCATCTATGATTATATTAGAACCTTCATCAAGAACTATAGTATCGTATACATTAGTTGCAATGGAAGCACCCATACCAGAATGATTGGTGCAGTAGTAATATAATACAGGTGCGTTTGATGCAACAACAATTTGAATGTATGCTCCATTTGTACCAATGTCTATTGACGCAGCTGATTTTGTAACACCAGTAGTATATTCAGTACCACTGTTATGAGTTCCATCAAGAGTTTCAGATAGTCTTAGTATGTGTTGACCTGTTGTCGCAACATTGTATAGTGTCGGGTCTGACAAGTCAAAGTAATAAGTATTACCTTCATACAAAACTAATTCTGCTTGTGGTGTACCATTAATATAAAATATATTTTGTTCTAGTGTTGTGCTATAGTAAACTTGAACTTTATATGTAAAGGTCTGAGGTAATGGTGTAAATGTTCCTGTACCATTTAAAAGAATACCTTCAGTATCATCAAACTCTTGTTCGTCCTCAAGAAGAATACCTTCGGGAAGAAGAAGTTCTGTACCCTGCTCAAGCTGGATACCTTCTTGGAATGTTGATGTTTGTTCTTGTTCAACTCTTATAACATTTTCAAATGTTGTGTCAAGAACTTTAGTGGTACTATTCCACCCACTAATAGTTCCAGTATGTCCTGATGAAGTTAATGTATTACCAACTTCAAAAGCACCTGTTATATCTTTAAGAACAAAGTGTGCATTGTATGATAACTCTGGTGGATTAGTATTACTGTATCTAAATCCAGAGTTTTTAATTTTTGTTGCTTTAATAGAACCAATGTCTGTAGTTGTTGCGTGTATACTTACACCACTACCAGTAGTACTTGTTATAGCAACTGTTGGAAGTTTTGTATAACCAAACCCACCATCAGTCACTACAGCTTTAATAACGTGTCCAGCTTCTTGTGAATTAGCACCATTAATATCTGTAAAGGTATCAGACTCTAAAACAATCTGATCGCTTGTAGTTGTATATGTGTCTAATGTTTCTACAGTTTGTTCAGTAAGTATTTGATGTCCTGCACCTAAAATAACACTTTCTTCATCTACAGTAATAATAGATGTGCCATTTAAAACTAAAGAGTCTACTAGATTACCACGAACATATATTTTAGTATTAAGTGGTACTGAATATGTAAATGATATTTGTGTACTTGTTGCAGTCCAGTTTACAGTAGTGTCACTTGATGTTGCTGGTAAAAACACATCATCAAATGTTACATAAAGTTCATCTAGTGTTCCACTTGTGTTTACAAGATTAAATACTTTGGTTGTACCATCTCCAATGAAACTATCTGAGTCAGTTGTTTCAAGAACAATTGTAAATGATTCAAATTGAGTAGTGGTCGCATCCTCAAGTGTGATAGTATCTGAACCAGATTCTTGGAGAATACCGCCACCAACCATACTTACAATACCAGAGGCTTCTTTAACATCTGTGTCAGCTGCGTTCTTGGTAAATGTAACAACATCACCTACTTCATATTCTGTACCAGCGGTTTCTACAATGAGTTCACTTACAGAACCAGTGTTAATACCATCAACAACAACATCTGCAAAATCATTACCAATCGCTTCTACATTAACAGTTTCGCCATCAGTATAAAGTATACCATCATTTGTTACCGCAGTATCAGAAACAATACCCAATACTGTAAATGAAATTTCAACATCTTTTTCTGTGGAAAGACCAGATATGATTTCTCCATCACTAAATGTTCCTATAACATTTTCAACAGTAAACTCAATAACAGAATCATTGTATGTTGCATTAGATTCTATTCTAGTAACAGACTTTTCTACAATTGCAGTAGCACCAGAAGTTGCACCAGTAATTAATTGATTAGTAATTTCAGATCCTACAGAAGAACCAACAGCAGTTGCTCTAATAACAGATGATGATTGCCAGATACCAGCAGAAGGTTTCATTACATAAATGTTAGGATAGAAAATTTCAGAGTCTTCACCTAACAACATACGCATAAAGAGTTTGTGACCCTCTGATGTTCCTTTGGCAGAATAGAGGTCTTTAATGTTTTTAATTAGATTTCTTTTATTAACACCAGACGCAAGAGTCTCAGGAATTGCTTGCATGAACTCATCACGCATATTATCCAAGAACTCGTAAAGAGTATTATCTACGTTTGCATATTCCAACATCTGTTGGATACTTTGAATTGGGTTTGCTTGATACGAATCAACAGTACCATTAGAACCAGATGTTCCACCTGTTACTGTTTCACCAGTTATAAATTGTTGTTGTCCTGTGACATAAAGATACGAGTTTCTAGAATCATCAACCAGAACTTTTGCGGTTACTTTTGAAGTACCACCAGTAATAGTTTCACCAGCTACAAAATGACCTAGAGTACCAGCTCCAAGTTCAGTAACAATCCTATCACCAGTTTCTTCTAAAATATATGAAACAGTATTTGTTTCTTGTGAGATATAATCTACATTGGCAGTAAGAGTTAATCTGCCTGCTTCCAGAAATTGAAAATAATCTTTTACAAAATCTACAAATACTGGATGGTCTGCTTGAACAAAGTCAGGCACTTGTCCTTCAATAAGAGGAGAAACCTTCGTAGTAAATTTTGAAATATTCTTTGACATTTATTAGTACGCCGATGGTGACGATGTAGATGACGTTGAAGTCACTGTTGTCGTTGTTATTCCGCCTGTAGTAGTTGTTGTATAACCAATACCAGTTGAGGCAGTAGCATCAACTCCAGCAACAACTGTAGAGTTTAAAGTATCAAGTTCAAGAATTTGATTTCTTACAGGAATAATATCATATGAGTTTGGAATTACAGTAACGCGAATTTGTGTAGAAACCGCACCATCAACATTAGACACAGCAGAAATCATAATTGGGTTTAGTGTTATTTTTCCATTTGTATAATCTACTGCTCCAGCATTAAGATTAGAATAAACTCTTGTACCAGCAACTAAAGAATATATTCTGAGATTACCAGAACCATCATCATCTAAGAAATATTCTTTTGTTGAATCAATAGAACTCATTGAGAATCCTGTTGAAGAAATGACACCACCATTATCTTTATTATGTCCTGCGTGTGGATAATAAAATGCATTATTAAAATTCAAGATATAAGAAGTCGAAACATTTACTGTTGGTACAATATATTTGGCCATGATAACTGTTGTTGTATTATTCAAAATAGAACTGTCTGTATTATCAATGAGTCCTAATAACTTTGAATGTCTGAATGGTGCATTAAAAGTTTGTAGGTCTGATGTATTGTAAGATGAAATAACATTAGTTACTCTAGTGGCTAATTCAGTTGCACTATAAGTGGTTGCACTTGAATCATACTGAACTGTTGTATTTAAAATAATAAAGGTTGTTTCTGCGTCAACGATTACAGGAGTAATAGAACCCACTTTGTATGGAGATAATCCAGCAACCAAATTTGATTTCTGTACATCAGTTAAACTATTTCCAGTAGTAGACTTTATCGAAATGAAAACCTTACCATACTCTGGTGTAGAACTTACACCTGTACTTGTATCATAACTTCCATCTTCCCCACCCCAAACAGAAACCGCTTGAGCATTTGCAAAAAGTTTTCTTACAAATGTTTTGTAATCATTTGTTGTAACTGCACGACCTTGTGCTGCATAATCTAAAGGTGCATTTAATTTAACAGAGGCTATTGATTCTGGTTCTGCACCACCAGTTGCAATACCTACTGTTGTTACAGTAATATCTGTTATACCATTAATAGCAGAGGGAGAACTAAACACTCTTGCACCATTTGCTTCAGATTTGTTTGTAACAACATATTGTAAAGAAACAATGTTACCATCAGATACCGCTTGACTTAAAACACCATCACCAAAGTATACTTCAAACTTTCCTGTTTCTACTTCTTGTAAAAAGTATACTGTGCTTGCATCAGTAAGTTCAGAAATGTCAGTTGCTTTAGTATATGTTCTAGTAAAGGTATCACTTGCAGATGTTTGTACCTTTACGATAAGTGTTGTTGTGTCTGCTCTTGCGTCATCAATAATAAATCTTTGTTCTTCGTCAGAACTATCTACTAGATATTTTGATGTAATCCAAGTTCCTTCATAGATTGAAGTGCCATCAAAGTTTACACTAGTACCAGAGTTGTTTGATGTTATATCAGAGATTGTAACAAAGTTATAATTTGTACCATTTACTGTTGTTGTAAATGTCGTGCCAGCTGGCATTGTTCTTGATGATAACCCTGTTGTAAGAGAAATATTAACTGTCGCTTTAGGAGCTCGACATGAGGAAACTTCGTATCCTAATTTCTTTGCGTGTGAAACAACACTTGATCGTAGAGATGCACTATCCAAAAACATTTCGTTTGCAACCATGTTAGCATTGTAAGCCATGTAGTGTGTGTTGTATGCAAGTGTATCTAAAAGAACACTCATACCAGAACCTTCAAAGTCATAGTCGGTAAATTGATTCTGTGCTTTCAGAAAAATTTTCAGGTTGTCTTTAATATCATCAAAGTCAAGTTCTGTAACTCTAAGTCTTTTGTCGTTTACTGCCATTATCGTAATCTCTCTAACATTATGGATAAGTCAACTAATTCTGTGGGAGCATTAACGACATA
>Ga0209632_10002147_pt1 | contig 19198 bp, 23 predicted proteins | sample COG_10_FD_184754 | JGI IMG/M metagenome (GOLD analysis project Ga0209632, IMG submission 184754) | Pelagic Microbial community sample from North Sea - COGITO 998_met_10 (SPAdes) (version 2) | ecosystem: Environmental > Aquatic > Marine > Neritic zone/Coastal water | place: Helgoland, sampling... | reverse complement strand
AAGAAAAAAGATATATTACTCCACGAGAATGTGCAAGATTGCAATCATTCCCAGAATCGTTTAAAATTGATGAGTCAGATAAAAATTCGTATAAACAACTAGGTAACGCAGTTAATGTAAATAATGTGCGTAATGTAATTAAGGCAACTTTCGATCATTATAGTATTTAAATTATAGAAACCTGAAGTACATTTATTTACCTGTGCCCTGAATTTTAGACTTATGCGCATTTTATTTAACACATTCTGCTAACATATCAAATATAGTACGTGAACCACTCTCGACGTGTTAGTGTAATATTACATATATTTTATTATATTTTAATAAAATATGTTATGCAAGTACAAAAATATATTTGGAGAACCAGGTAAATCGGTGCATTCATATCGTTTGTATGATATTGCGGTTGTTGATGTGTTATGCACAGTAATACTAGCACTTCTTATAAAACGCTCATTACCGGAAAAAAGTTTCATATGTATTTTGATTTCGTTGTTTATTTTAGGCATTGTAATGCACAGAATGTTTTGTGTAAGAACCACAATAGATAAATTACTGTTTAAATAAAATTGAAACAGTAATTATGCTAATAATTATATACTTTAAGAACCATGGAAGAAGCAAAAACAGAACGCGTGCCTAGTGTAGAATTAAATAAAACATTTAATCATACGATTGAAAACTATGCGTTTGGTGATCTAACCGAAGAGACTTGTAAAGAAATATTAAAGGATGGTCGAACATTCAGCCGTTTTATTGAACCTTGGCTTGCCAAACATTATCCTTTAATACATATAATAGGGAATAAACCCTACGACTTTATCGATAAAGAATTTCATGAAATTTTATATGATGAAAAAACATTTACTAAACATGGTTGTATGTTTTGTCCCTCAAATATGAGAGGTCAAGGAAGAACATTTGATAAAAAAATCTTTGAAGAAAAAACAGAAAAACTTGTATTTTGTATAGTTTCAAATATTCATTTTCCAAATATTAAGGTAAGGTTTATAAAAGGCGCAGAATTACTAGTTAAATACGGTACCGGCAATATACCATTAAAAGACCATATTAAATTCTTCGATTAATTCTTGTTTAGATATAGATTTAGGACCACAAGTATTATTTTTACAATTATATTCAATATTTTTTAATTTGTTAAATAATACATCTGTTAATTCAATATCAAATTTAATAAAATAGTGCGATTGTATAGATTTTATTTCAGTTTCTTTATCAATATCTCCCGCGTTTACACCAACTCGTCTAAATGAAATGTCATGGTCTTCGTCTTTTTTTACAAATTTATATTTATTAGGTATAAGTTTTTCAGGCACTACTCGGTCAGTATTTTTTTTTATCCATATTTGAAATACACAAGGAACATCGTGTGTTTTTTTATCTATAATAAATGAGTTTTTAGGTAATTCATATTCGTAAATAAGATGAAAATTTAACGAAAATGTTTTTTTTAAACTATCTTTTTTGAAACTTTTAGGTAATATAAATGAGATGCTATCGCAATATTCACAAGATTTTTTTATAAATTTAATAGCTAATGAGGATTGGCGACCAAAAGGTGGATTACCTATAGCATGAATCTTACTATCTGGTTCTTTCATTATTGTGTTATAATCATATTCTAAATAATCTTGCTTTATAATTTCATCATTCTCTGGTTCTAAATCGTAAAATATATAATGTTTAAATAATGATTTAATATTATTAATAAACGACCCATTACCTGCGCTTGGTTCAATGCATATGTCTGTTTCTTGTATATTTATTTTTTGTTTTATTAACTTCATACATTCATCAACTATATTTGGAGATGTATAAAATTTATCAATGGGTTTTCTTTTTAATCCAGTTGTTTGCATAACTATTTTGTTGTATATTGTTAATATATTTATTTAAATCAATTTATAAATACTACACAATAGATAAATTACTGTTTAAATAAAAATTGATGTTTTTTTAATTAATTTTTATTACACCATTAAACAGTAATGGGTGAATTGATTTACGAATTCAATTCTTGGCGGTATCTTGTGGTATTGTCATCGATTAAAAAAGATTATAATAACAAGTCTAAGATTCGTATGTATTGTAGTTCTTGTGGTGAGTATGGTCATAAGAACATTAAATCTAATGAATGTTCCATTAAAATCGCCGAACAACAAATGATAAGAAGTCAAATTAAACGCCATATTTTGGATACACCTATTTCGCATTCCTGTGGAATTGAAGAAATTCTCGTAGAAATCGCAGATAAATTAGGTATTAAAATTACAATTGTTGCATCACTATACAAAGATATTAATCCATACGACTTACTTGATCGTAAAATAGAAATCAAAAAAATTATTGACGAACAAGAGAAATTACAATGTTCTTCGTGCAACAAAGAATTGATAATTACTAATATTGATTCTATTCGTAAATGGAAGTCATATAATGTATGCGATAAATGTTGGTGTAAATTTAATTCCGATCGCGACGAACTTTGGGTTAAAATCCAAGAATATAAAAGAATTGTTTGCGTGTCATGTGGTGAAGAGAAAAAGGACAAAAATGAAAGATATCACTTTGACCATATCAACATGTTTGATAAACAATCGTCCATTTGCACCATGGTCAATTGCGGTGACGAAATTGAAGATATTTTCCGTGAAATCGACAAGTGCCAAATTGTATGTAAGCATTGCCACGATATAATCACGTCTATTGAAAATAGGTTAGGATTTACACGAATTAAGTCTACTTTAACTCGTAGACTTAATTCAGAAGAGATTACAGAAGACCAATATAACGATGAAAAAAAGGTATTACAAAAAATTTATGAAAATAAAATGGCGAAAATTTATGAGGAATTGAAACATGTATGAAATGAGATATAATATACTCCGAATATGAATACTACAACTACATCAGAGCTACACTACAATAAACCCCTATGGTTTCATTTTCATTGGTGAAAAAAGGTTCTATACGCACTTCTTCTTTACAAGTCTTATTTATCACATCTATCATTCCGTCTTCTTTATGAACATTACAATATAACCCTTTTTTTTCACCTTCGTAATTGACGTTTTGTATTGTTTTACAATACTCTTTCTTATACGTATTCATAATAATACATATACAATTAAGATTTTAATACTATATAAAAGTGTATTAACTTCATACCACGAATATGAGATATTTATTATTATCCACGTAATAAAATTGAAATATATTTATTAGTTATAATAATTGTAACTACACCCATATACCTTATCATGTACGACATTACGGTTATCATCATCATTGTCTTGATTACTTTGTTGAAAAAAATGCTTAATAAAATCCAAGAATTTGAAAAACGATTAGATGATACTAAAATTGTTCAATTAGATGAAAAAAAAGAACATACGGAAAAGACCGAAAAAATGTTGAATAAAATCCAAGAACTTGAGAAACTATTAGATGATAATAACATTATCGATTTTTGCGAAGCCCTCGACCTGCAGAACAAAATTCAAGAACTTGAGAAACGATTAGATTATGATGCAATTAAGGTGTTATACGAACACGCTGATGAGTTTTCAGACAAGATCAAAGAACTAGATATTAGTATTGCCGATTTAGATGAAAACAAAGAACTGGTTAACAAAATAGTTATTGCGTTGGTAGAATGCCATGCGGTGGATATGTACCCTGATGGTGTCGAGGCGTCCAATGCGGAGGCTAAAATAGAGCGCACACTACCAGCACGACGATATGCTTTGGAGTGTGTAAAAATACTAAAACAACAAATTGGAGAGAATGTTGATAATAATCCTAATGACCCACCAGAATTTATTAGAAATTTTAATAATACTCTATTCGGACGACCACTCGCGTCGCCCGATATCCATGAGTGCCTTAGGGCATGCAACCACGAGCATTGCGGTGCTCGGCGGAAAGCTCAGTGCAGGACCAGGCAACAAAGAAATGAATGTGGTCAGGAACCGCAGTGGGATGGCCCCCCGATCGCATTGCTGCGTGGAACTTCACCACAATCATCACAATGGGACGGCAAACCGTGTGGGTGTGTGCCCTTTTTGAAATACGCCGAACTAGTCAAATTATATAATACAATATAACGATGAAAAAGGTCTTACAAAAAATATACGAGGAATTGATACATGTATGAAATGAGATATACAAGTAATAAATTGAAATAATTTTTTATTAGGTATACTAACTACATATTATGGAAGATATTTTCGTTGTCGTCATCATGTTTGTCATATTGATTGCTTTGTTAAAAAAACCAGCAGAATTGCGAATCAATGAACTGTATGACAAAATAACTGAACTTGAAAAACGATTTGATGAGATTAAAATTATTCAGCATCATGAAAAACAAGAACTGACGGACAAGACCAACGAAATGTTTAAAAAATTCGCAAAAATTGAGAAACAAATAGATGATAATAATATTACCGAACTTGATAAAAACCAAGTATTGCTTAACAAATTTGGAATCGATTGGGCGCTGATGATGATACAATTTGCGAATTTGGTGAAGCCCGTGGAACCATAATAATATTACCGAACTTGATAAAAACCAATTATTGCTTAACAAAATCTATAAACACGTCGCCGATACCCATTCCAGATGGAGCAATGTGTTTTTGAGTGACAAATCCGATATAATTACGTTTATTAGCGTCTGATCGCGATTCCCCAAATATAGATTCGTACATTATATCATCAGATGTTTTTACGGGAGAGACTTTTTTTACACTTGGTGATTTTTTAACACTTGGTGATTTTTTAACACTTGGTGGTTTTTTTACACTTGGTGGTTTTTTTACACTTGGTGGTTTTTTTACACTTGGTGGTTTTTTTACACTTGGTGGTTTTTCGTGTAAAGTTTTTTTCCTATGACAATTAGGGCAAAGTGATTGTAGATTGCTTCGGCAGTCCGAACCACCATTCATAAGTGGAATAATATGGTCTGTTTCAAATGTTTCCTCCAGGAGATTATTACAAATATTACATTTCCATTGTTGTTCGGCCGCAACCGTTTTCTTGATAGTATTAGATATATACTTCCGTGGCATAATGTGTTACTAGGTTACATTAAAGATATATAACACTTCAATTTTAAATAAAATTGAAACTGAATATATTTGACTATGATTTGACAAACAAATAGCACAATGAAAGCAGGAACTATTAATGAAAGTGGATACATTAATAGTTTGCGCGCACAAGGATTTAATAAACATAAATGTATATTGGAACTTGTAGCTAATAGTCATGATGCAGGATCTGAAACTATAACGTTTAAAATAACAAAAGGAAATATTTTAGTTATCGATAATGGTGAAGGTATGAATGAACAATCTCTTTATAATATGTTTGACATGCAAAGAGAGAACAATGCTCTTGTAAAATCGTGTGGACGTTCGGGTATTGGCGGTAAAGTGGCAACTTGTATTTTGTCTAATAACCAAGAATGTAAAATTTATACATATAATAGTGTTAAATATAAACGTGCTACAATTCCATGGAATAAAATATATAAACAGGGGAAATACATAGGTATGATAACAATTGATGACATGTCTGATGAAGAAATTAATGAATTTAAACAAGACTTACCAGGAACCGGAACTATAATCAAATTACCTTATAGAGATGATATTAAAAATACAATTCTTGAGCATTTTAAAGAAAAACTAGGTGAAAATGATGAGGCACCTATCCTATTAGACACCATACCAATTGTTTTTGGTAAAAAATATGGCTCTTGTGTTTATAATCACTGGGAAGGTGATAGGCGTATTATGGAGAAGTATAATTATATGTCTGGTGACGACAATGAGTTTTACAAGGGTAAAGATATTTCAATAATTACCGTTTATAAAAGTAAAAAAAACGATACATACAGATATATATGGAAAATGAATGACAAATATTATGAATGTCCAAAAAAAGGAAAAGGTTATAGTAATCCTGTTCTACTTGATGATATTTCCGCTATGAACCGAGATTTGAAAAGTTGGCAGGAAAAAGACTCCTTCACACTAACAATAGGTCAACGCAGAGACAAAGATGTATTTGACGACGAAGACCCGCCTGATGAAATTGAAGATGAATACACTACAAAGCAAATTAGACCATATGACAAAGAAAGAATCAGCGCTGATAATCCAAAACAGCAATCCTTTCAAAGTGCAACACTAATTATTAGAAACGAACAAGTTATAGGAACACTTAACAGTGATAAGATGAAAGCATCATCTGCAAGAGGAAATAGTCAAACTTATCACAAAACTTTTGCGGTTAAAGCTGAACTCTCGTATAACCCTATTTCTACACAAGATAATGCACTAGATACAATAATGGGTATTCAACAAAATAAAAACCAATTTCAAAGTCAAGATATCCCTCGTCAATTACAACTTATTATTGAGCAAGCACGCACTATTAAAAGTAATGATATTTGGAGTTATTTCGGTAATAAGATAACCGCCAAACGAGTATCTCTCGCTCTGGAAACAAATAACATCGTACACGCAGAAGAAGAGAAAAAAGAAGAAAAAAAAGAAGAGGAACAGGAAAAGGAAGAGGAAGAGGAAAAGGAAGAGGATGAAGAAAATGAAACAACAAAAGGAATAGTACGTGATATTTTAAACGATATGATAGATAGTATTGTTTTGAAAGATGGAGAAGAAGAAAAATGTGAAGATACATTTACAGAAAACGACTCGTTCGTAGAAACAGGTGGTATTCATGTTTCTGGGCGCAGAATCATAGATGCATTGGATAATGGTATAATGTATACAATTGACGACATTACCCAACTATTTAATAATTTAAATAAATTAACATAATATTCATAAAATTCAATGCTTACCTGTACCAATGATAACAAACGATTTCGCTTCTACCTACATACCTTTTAACACATTGAGGATGATTTTGTCGCCAATACTTCTGAGATTTTAAATTAAAATCTATAAATTTACATAATTCCGTGCTAATCCATAAATTGTTGTGTTTTAGTTCAACATAGATATTTCTCCAAATATAATTATCGCGATTTTTTCTAACATCCCACGGTTTTTCTGAGAATTTTTCTATGTTTGTAATTACATCATTATTCAATTTGTTGCAAAGTAGGTATGCCATATTGTTATTGTTTTTAAGATTGAATATAAATTATATTCAATTTTAAAACTATGAATTCGCTACCACAAGACAAGTTCCTGTAGTTACACAAATATGAAACATTGCATGACTTGCTACCCACATTTTATCACCACGTGAATATCTTGTCAAACTTTGATAAAATGAAAATGTCATGAACAACCAAATTAATACTCCAATCGGTATGGTTATACCGCGAATAACTGCAATACCGCGAATACTGTAAAGAAATGCTCCTGTGCGAGCCACTATTATGTCTATTTTACGTTTATTGACGTTCTTTGGATCTAACCAACTAAGAGTAGAAACGATAGAAATTATTAGTGAAAGGCAACCGAACAACCTATTATTAAATACATATAAGCTGTCGCGTACCATTATGATAATAATAGGAAATGTGAACGAAATTGAAGAACAAACCAGTGTCATCTCAGGTTCACGTATCCAATATGACGAATTATTTTCTATTATTTGCATATTCTGTTTTTTGTCTCTGTTATTAGTCATTAGTTTATCTAATTAATATGTATAGTTTTAAGTTATTACAATAAATAATTGATTTAATATTAATACATATATTTAATTAATAAAACAATGGAGGAGCATTTAAAAAATGTTTATGGTTACAACGGATTTCGTGAATATCAAAAAGACATTATTACAGATATATTGGATGGCGAAAACGTGTTTGCTATACTACCAACCGGTGGTGGCAAATCGCTGCTATATCAATTTCCAGCAACTTATAGCAATAAAATAACGGTTATTGTATCTCCATTAATATCTCTTATGAATGACCAATGCGAGCATATGACATCTAAAAATATTGCGACGGTATGTTTAAACTCGGAAACGAATGTCAAATTAGACAAACTAAATACATTTAGTTTGATATACACAACGCCTGAATTCTTAACAAATAGAATTAACGTGTTTAAAAAATTGGAGTCCTCTATATGTTTATTCGCAATAGATGAAGCACATTGCGTATCTCAATGGAGTCACGACTTCAGGGAAAGCTATCAGCAATTAAATATCATTAAAGATATGTTTCCAAGTATTCCATTGTTGGCGGTAACAGCCACTGCAACCCCAAGAGTTTTGGACGATATGTATGGACTACTTAATATAGAAGAAGCTACACAATACTCGCTCGGTACAAGGAGAACCAATCTGGCTATTCGTGTATTACCTAAATCTGATTATGCAAAACACGTCTTTGATAAACCTACGATCGTATACGTTCAAACAAGAAAACTATGTGAATCTCTTTGCGATGAAATATCAAATAAAGGTATTAAATGTACATGTTATCATGGTGGAATGCCTATACAACAAAAAAACACTAGTCATGAAAGATTTTTGAAAGGCGAAGTCTTGGTAATAGTTGCTACAATTTCATTTGGTATGGGTATTGACAAATCCGATATCAGAGAAGTAATCAACTACGGTGTTCCAAATGACCTTGAGAGTTACTATCAAGAAATAGGTCGTGCGGGAAGGGACGGGTTAATGAGTGAAACTACTATATACTATCAACCAAGCGATTTTGCTACCGCAAATTACTTAATCAATACTTCAAAAGACGCCGAACAAAGAGCAATTAAAGGTAACGCGTTGAATATATTTCGCAGGTATCTATCAGAAAACCATTTATGTAGGCAACAAATGATAGAATATTATTTTGAGAACGGAACCATTCCAAACGAAGACGAGGCGAAACATATACCCAAGTGCGGTATTTGCGATAATTGTTCAGGTATTAAAACCACGAATATGGTAGACATTAAACAAGAGGCTACGTTTATAGTAAATTACATTAAGGATTTCTATGCTCGCAATAATTATACAAATGGAATTGATAAACTTTGTACTGCTATTAGGAAAGACTGTGGTATCTTAAATATTAAATCTAAAAAATGGTGCATAGAAATAATTGAAGTTTTAATTAGAAAAGATATTTTAAAAAGAACATCTATTGGAACAGGTAAATACGTGATAAATATTGGAACAAATAAAATTAAGTTGGACCAACCTTTGATGGCGCATATGACATCAGAAATTAAAACTTTATCTGTAAATACAGATAAAGTATCTAAATTTAAAGAGGTTCGTGATATCTTAGCAATTAAGTATGATATTACACCGACGGTCCTCATTAATGATCGCGTATTGTTCAACATTCAACATAAAAATCCTAAAAATATATCTGACCTTTGGAATGTTGATGGAATTTCTAACGACTTTTGTATGAGATATGGGTCTGAATTTTTAGAGTTATTAAATAAACCCACAAGTATTAAGACGAATAGTAAGACGAATAGTAAAAATGTAATATCTGATACAGTGAAAGAAACATATAAATATTATAAACAAGGTATGACGACTGATGAGATTAGTAAAATTCGTTCAATTAAAAGTCAGACTATTGAAAGTCATATATTGTGTGTTTGGGAAAACGACGAAGATAGCGAAATTGATATGGAATATGCCAATTTAACCGATGACTTGCGTGAAAAAATTATGAAAGTTGTAGAAAAGGTCGGTGAAGATAGATTGCGACCAATTAAAGATGGGTTAGACAGCAAGGTCACGTATTTCCAAATACGATTGTCTTTATTATTAAAAAAACTGGACCTTTAAATTAAGCATTCTTCATTTGTTAATCCTAGAAAAAATTTATATACTGAGAATTTATTTTTTAACTGATGTTTTAATATATATACGTTACTAATTACACCAACTATTAAAATTAAAATAGCCAGTAAAAAACTGTAATATCTTATTTTTCTATAAAAATTTATCTCTTTTTCTTCTTTGTTTTGCTTTTTTAGATATTCTATATGTAGTGTAATAATATAGCATATAGTTATTAAAAATATGCATGCTAATGTGAAATATATATGCGACCTCATTAAAAATATAAATCCTGTATACATAATAATAGTATTTGTAAGTATATCAATTAGGCTTGCGCTTTCATATAGTTCTACTGTAACAAAAATCAATAGTGTAAAGAAACTTATTATGTGTTTATATTTCATATTTGTTAATAACCTTCTTAAACTACAACTATTTACATCACCAATAAAATTAGCAAGTAATATAAAAAGGAAAATTAAGATATAATGAACTTTTTCGGATGCCATCAACAATACTTCCATATTATAAATATATATTATAGATAGATTATCAATTTGACAATTTTTCTAAAAATTTAGTATGCCTTTTTTTTTGAGTTTTATTAAATTTAGTTTCTTGTTTATAAATACCGGTTCTAATATAGCATACAACAGACAACCTTGTCGCATCTTCAGTTTGCAATTTCAGTGGTAAATTTCCGTGCCATTCGTGCACATCCATAAAAAGAACATCTCCTGTTCTAACATCAAATCCTACGCCGTATTGTGGAAAACATGTTTCGGCGCCATTGTATACACCGTCTTCTATTACGCATACGTTACCAAAACCATCTGGATCATCACCTTTATCTTTGTGGATATGTGTAGTTACGTTCACGTTGATTGTGACGGTAGTAAAGGCTGTTCCCTTTATTTTATAATTCATTTTTTTAGTTTTAGCATACTGTTTTTTATGTTTTTTTGGGATGAGCTGTTTATATTTAGAGTCAATATCTTTAATAAATGGTATGCATTTGCTCCATTTATCAGGGTATTTTACTAAAAATTGCGATTTGCGTATTGTCATTGGTGATTTAATGCCAAGTCGTTTCATTTTAATTTTTTGCATGCCATTGAACCCGTCCATATATCCTAATATATTGGTTTTAACACCATTTTTTTTTGTAGAAACCTTATACGAACCGCGTTTTCCCTTTGCCGCACCTATCAATTCTCCACGATTAGACGTTTTAGTGTTGGCAAATGTTCTGACATTGTCATAAAAATCTTTAATATGATTGCCTTTAAATACATTTTTTCTGTAACGCGCGAGAAGGCGTCCATCAGTTGTGAAAACGTCGGCATCGTGATCTATAATTGTATTAATCATATCAGATGCTATGATTTTGCCTGATAATTCTTCCATTTTATCGTCATCTATTTTTTTATCTAATTTATATATTTTAACCGTCATTTATAATATATAAACAAAAAAACCTTTTATAGTTGTTATTATCTAATAGTCTGAAGTAATATCAGTATAATTTGTAAACAAAGGTATATTATTGGGGTTGCTTGCGACATTGCTTGCAACACTGCTTCCGATACTGCTTGCAACACTGCTTCCGATACTGCTTGCGGTGCAGCTTCCGATACTGCTTGCGGTGCAGCTTCCGATACTACTTGCGGCGTTGCTTCCGATACTACTTGCGGCGTTGCTTCCGATACTACTTCCAATACTGCCTGCGGCGTTGCTTGCGGTGCATATAATATGAATATCATTAAGTCCTTTTTGGTAAACTGAGGTTGAGCGTTGTGAAATTCTACGCGCGCCATTATAAACATAGTCATCACAATTCAAACAATATTCCACAAATATACCATTTGCATCTACACCTAACTCCAAACAATTTCCGCAAAAACGTGGTCCTGTTTTCATACGAATAATAACATTATCGCATACTATTTGTTCATTGTCTTCGGTATTAATCCAATCATCCGGAAAATCTACATGATAAGGTGTACCATCAACAACCTTAGCATTTTGAAATACATTTTGTTTCCTCATTATTATTGAAATACAATTATATTAAATATTATGTTTCAATTTAATATAAAATACATTTTTCATATACATGTCTAATAAAAAGACATGTAAAAAAACCCTTTATATATGCCAAGCAAAATAAACTTGGGTTAAAATTAGAAAACAATATATATTTTAAAAAGCAAATAAATGTCATTTGTATTATTCCATTAAATAACTTTTGCTCAATTGATGCTGGCGGATAGATGTAGTAAACAATATCTTTATATTTTTTATTAACATACCATGATGTAGTAAGTATATCGACATTTTTTCTTGATAATTTTACAACGTTTTCTATATTTTTATAATGCAAATAACATTTAATAGTTGGATGAAATTTAGTATTTGGATATACGCTAATCATCTTAATAACGTAAAGAATATGGCTTTTTCTATATTTTATAAAATTATACAGAGATATTGATATAACATATAAAATAGAATTGGTTTTATCAAGATACATAGATGTGTTAGACCATTTATTTATAATATGGTAATTAGGTATATATTCGATTACATAACTTATCAAGTCATCAGGCAACCGTTTTATTATATCCATTATTAATTAAGACAAATAAATTATAAATTGATTTAATATTCATATATATTAATAATTGTAATATGGATTCTGTAGGCAAAGAGATTGAAAAATGTAGTATTGAATATACTAATTCAACTACGTTGCTTAATACCATTAAATTTAACAAAAAGAAGCCGAAAAAACGCAAACGAAACTATTCTAATCTAATGAATAGTATTATAAATAATGATTCAGAAAATTCAAACAAAGTGCAATTAGAAGCATGTATTCCTAAAAAAGTTGATAAAATCTAAATTATACTGCTTCGTCTTTATGTTCTTTCGGTATTAATACACCTTTTACAAGCATAGACTTAAATTTGTCATTGTCTATAGTATCGTAAACTTTATTTTGCAACTCCATATATTCTTCCATACCTTTTTCGGTGCCTACCCAATTTGGGTTGTTTTTTTCTAATTCCGAAATTAAAGCTATATATTTATGTTGTAATTGTTTATCACATTTTGTAATTAATTCATCAACTTTGTTATCATTTTTTTCCCAATCTTCATCATTTTTAATAAATAGCTTTCGTCGTTTTAGATCAACGCAATGTATTGGACGTTTATAGATGCCTAATTCGTTCATTTTATTACATATAGTATTAGTTATACCGATTGTAATATTTGAATCTTTCAACCGTTCTAACGCATTCATTTCTATCTCTATAGAATTGACAAATTCTGTCCAATTTATTGCATCTTTACAATCCTCGTTTAAAAACAAGTTTAAATTAAATTGGTTAGTGTTGTTAGTAGTATTTCCAATCTTAGGTATTAATTCAGAAATTTGTTTGTCTTTTTCATCCATTTTCTTAAACAATTCAAGTATCAAAGCATCTTTATCTATCTGTTCATTAACTGCATTTTTGACCTTATTTAATTCATTGTTTATTTCCCCATGTAAACATATCTTTTTATGCTTACAGAGACCACTTTTGTATTTATAGGTCTTTCCACACCCACATATGAAACGCTTAATGGTCTCATCACATAACCCGGCTACTTTTTGGCTACTTTTGTTATCCATCGTTATCCTTCGGTGTTTCAGTGTGGATAAATGCTTGTTCCAATTGGATAATTTAGACGTTGAGTAGTCACAATACTTACATGTAAAAAAAACCTGGCTACTTTTCGGCAACTTTTCGTTATCCATATTATCCATTGACATTTAATTTTTAAATTTTGTAAATTTAATAAAAAAAAAGTACAGTAACAAAAAATAATATTCATTTTTTCAAAACAGAGCATTATGCTCACAAACCAAAAATCCCAAAATTTTTCAATTCTAAAAAAGGAAATAGGCAAATTGGACAAATATATTTGTCCAAATTCAATATTTTACTTTCAAAAAAAAAAAAGAAGAGAACCCCATGAGACTGACTTTACGAAATTAAATAGGATTTCTTAATTTCATTATGAATATTGTAGGAACTAATAATCTTATAACAAATATAAGATTATTTATGTAGGCAACGAGCATATTTTACACGTAGAGACTTTGATTTGTTGCTATAAACTTTAATGTTTTACTTGGGATGCAACGTAGTTTTTGTAGAAGGTCAATTTTATTATTAATTTCAGCAACTTTTTCAAGTTCAATTGCAATATTATTTATTTTAAGCAAGGCTTTTATGAATTCTCCTAAGAACACGTTGTGATGGGATAGTGATTGCAAAACCTGTTTGCATTGTAGTTCGCTATCGGCATCTATCCACTCCATAATATAAACCAGTATATCGTATGTAAGGTTATAATCACAACCCGTATCAAGTTGGTACGAGGTTTCAATGTCAAAATATTTATTGTATAGTGATTCAAGCTCGGCTAGTAGAATTTTTAATTGTTCATCTTCGATAGAGCTATAGTGATTTTTATCCTCATCACCCAATTTAATATTAGAGAAGCAACTGAATAATGCGCAAATTTGTTTAATTGAATAATCTTTAAGAAAGTCAGTTTTATGCATAAGTTCTGAACATGCGAGACAATGGAGTTCCTGCAATTGCGTAGCATTAAGGCCTTGCCCGGTTAGTTTTATTGTTTTGTCATCGTATGCAATAAATCCGTTTTCATTAAGTATCGTTATTAGCATGTTAATGGTTTCATAAGTATAATTTTTAATGTTAATCAGTAGATTCTCGTATTTTTCAACAGCAATTATTTGTTCTTGGTAAGTTTTGTATATTTCAATATCTTCTTCTATAGACTTATTGTTTGTTTTAATGGTTTGCATATCATTAGTGTATTTTTTACGAATTTTATTTTTACTTGACAAGGTTTTATAATGAATATCTATATATTGTTTTATAACATCTACCGATGTATCGCATTCATCAAGCAGTAACTTATATTTTTCCATATTATTTTGCGCCGCTTCGTATTGTTTTTGTGTAGAGTCATATTCTTTCATTATTTCATTTTGAATCATACTTTTATCTACAAAGCTAGTTAGTTTTGTTGCCATAATGTTGTCATTATTTTCTTCACTTGTTTGAATGAGGTTAAGTATAAGATTATAATGTATTTTAAACTTGGAGATGAGAGTTTGTGGTTTTCCATTAAGTATAAATTTATAATCTGTAATGGTTGGCATATTAAACAGGTTGTTTAGGTGTAGTACGTATCCGACGCTATCAATGCCGCGGCGTCCAGCTCTTCCGGCCATTTGCGTGTATTCATGACTTAGCAGATCTCTATTATAAGAACCATCGAATTTACTCAATGATGTAAACATCACAGTTTTTGTAGGCATATTAATTCCGACTGCGAAAGTTTCGGTTGCAAACAATATTTTGATATATCCTTTTGAGAATATAATTTCTATCATTTCTCTGAAAACGGGCATGATTCCGCTGTGATGGATAGCAATACCTTTTTTAAGTATTTTTAGGAGGTTTTTGTATTCTGGTAAGTTTAAATATTCGTGATAGTTTGGCACTTTCATCATTATAGATTGACATTCGTTCAATATGGTTGTAGGGGTAGTATCATCTTTATCAAATAAGGAAACCGAAATCTCATTGGCACATTGTTCCACGGCTTTTCTTGAGAATATGAAGCAAATTGCTGGAAGCATATTATTATTTTTAAGATACTTGATTGCTTCGTTTAAAACGAATGTTCTTTTAACAAATACTTTATTTACTTTAATGTAGTTTAACAATTCGTTAGCTGAATGATATACACCATCTTTAAATTCGTGATCACTACTAGTTTTAAATAATTTTGGAACATTTACAATAGTATTAAATTTCTCAACAAGTTTTTTATCTTTCATATTTTTAATCATAGAAGAATGACAAGTGACAAAAGAACAATGTTTCAGAGGAACGATGCGTTCATTGGTTGATGTAATATAAACATCTGACTGCTTAATTTCAGATATCCATTTGGCGAAGTTTTCTTGTTTATCTAGTGTTGCGGACAACATTAACATTTGTACGTGTTTAGGTAGCATCATAATTGTCTCTTCCCATACTTTACCGCGCTCGGCATCATTAATATAATGTATTTCATCAAAAATAACGCATCCAAGTTCATTATCAATATCCATATCGAAGTTTAGTGTAATACTTTTTTGTTGTTCATCAACGAGTTTTTTTTGAAAGAGTGTATTTCTGAGAATTTCTGTAGTCATAATTAAAACATCTGCTTCGGGGTTTGTTTTAATATCACCAGTTAAAAGTCCAAATGATATATTAGGATATTGTCGTGATAACTCATAAAATTTTTGATTAGATAGAGCTTTAATAGGTGCGGTATACACGACTTTTTTCCCCATACCAACAAAATATTCTATAGAATATTCAGCGGGCAATGTTTTTCCTGAACCAGTATGTGCTGTAATAAGAACGTGTTTACCTTCACGAATATTTTTAATCGCATGTTTTTGGAAATTACTTAATTCAAACGGATAGTTACCGAATATTAGGTTATATTCTTCTGTTGTTTCAAAATCGTTATTGCATACAGTGACCATAATAATTAATATAATTGTTATGTTATTATATTAATTCAATTTATAATTATCGTGAAGTACAATTATTTCTATTCCTTCTGCGTTTACTGCGACGCTTTACGCGTCTTCTGCCACGTGTTACGCGTCTTCTGCCACGTGTTACGCGTCTTCTGCCTCCGACCGCTTTCGGAGGGCGGATCTCATTAACATTTGTCTCTCTCGGTTTCACACCATCTGTCTTTGTCCCATCCGACTGCGGTTGCGGAGCCGGTTGCGGTTCCGGTTGCTCACCCGGTTGCTCATCCAGTTGCTCACCCGGTTGCTCACCCGGTTGCTGTTCCAGTTGCTCACCCGGTTGCTGTTCCAGTTGCACCGGCGACTGCAACAACAGCGGATTCGCAACCATTGTCGGCGGTTGCGCAACCACCGCCGCCGGCGGTTGCGCAACCGCCGGCGGCGCCGGCGGGTCACTCTTCTTCGTAAAAAACGAAAACGACGATGTAAAAAATGGGAGTGTTCTGTTCGTGCGGTTCTTGCCGCTGAAGCTCGTGGTGCTCTTGGTGCTCTTTAACCTCTCAAAGCGTTTATTTGATTTTCGGATAAGCTCAAATAGTCCGCCTCCTCTTTGTCTTCTTCTAGTATTTTTCATATATATATATATATAATAAATTAATTTATATAGATAATATTTTTACAAATATACTTAAAGATGAATTCGTATGATTACTCATATGAGTATGGATGCTGGAACACCTACTTTTGGAACTAAAAGCGAAAGATATCGCGGACGTGTTAAATGGTTTAATAGCCGCGCAGGTTACGGGTTTATCACTGTAATCACGGATGATACAAACACGGAAGGTGAAGATTTGTTTGTGCATCATACAGCAATTAATGTTGGGTCTGAACAATATAAATATCTTGTGGAGGGTGAATATATTAGTTTTACTAAAATAGAATCTGAAAGCAATGATCATAAATTTCAGGCCGGCGAGGTTACGGGGCTAGATGGCGGACAACTAATGTGTGAAACGCGCAACGTTTCGCGTTCTCTTCGTGCGGAAAAGAGTAAGGAGGGTGATGGCGGTGTAGAACGCGGTGTAGAACGCGGTGTAGAACGCGACGGTCAACGAACGCGCGGTGGCGGTGGCAAACCGGGTGGTTATCAGCGGAGGGGGGACGATACACGCGAACGAGTTCTTGTACGTGGAGGCGGTCCACGCGAAGAGTGGTATCTTGTGAAACGTCGTCGTGGTCCGCAGGAGAATCGTTCTCGTAATACCCGGACGCGCGATGAGTCTACTACAACTTCGCGTGAAGTAGAAGAATAAATAATTTATTAAAATATAATATTTTATTTTAATAAATTGATATAAAAGGTATAGTCTAATATAATTTATATTAATGACGACTGATGTAGATACTGCCGAAATAATGGAGTTAATAAATTCATTAAGAAAGCAAGTATCTTTAATACAAACCAAGGTAAAAATGTTGGAAGGTGGATACAAAAAGCATATAAAACAAGCAAAGAAAGATAATAATAAAATAAAGGTGACACGCAAGCCATCGGGATTTGCTAAACCTGCGAAGGTGACAGAGAAACTGATTACTTTTATGGAAAAGGACGAAGGTTCTCTTATAGCGCGTACCGAAGTTACACAGTATTTGATACGTTATATCAAGGAGCATTCGTTACAGGACAAAGAGAACCGTAGAGTAATATCTCCGGATGCTAAATTGTTAGATTTGTTAGAATCGGGTAAAGAGGAAGTAACATATTTTAATTTACAAAAGTATATGAATAAGCACTTTATAAAAGAGAATTATTGATGTTTATGGGATGCAAAATATAGTGATAACGCACCAAACATCAATGCTAACATATCATTTTTATTATATTTTTCTTTAAAATAAAATACACTAATTAAAAATAATATAATAAAGTGTGAAATATGCCAGAACATATTTGATGTTCCTAGATTGTGTATTTTAAGTAATTTGACAAAAAAAATGGCAGTTAATGAATATCCTAAAATTCCTAAATAAAGGAAATTAATGTTGTTATTTTGCACATAAGATTTTAAGAGAACATCGGACATCGATTCTATGACAACACCGGTCAATGGAAATAAGTACTTATACATATATTATATTTGGAAGAATTAATTGTATTCTAATCTAGTATTTGTATTCTAATCTAGTATTTGTATTCTAATCTAGTATTTGTATTCTAATCTAGTAATTGTATTCTAATTTTCTTTTTAATATTATCTTCTCCTGTAACAACGAACAATTTAAATTCTCTTGTAGCATAATTATCAATTTCATTGCGGAGAGTGATAGGTGACACCATTTTAATTTCGGGTAAATAGACCATATATTTATATAATGCATCATCTCGCATAAGTTTATCGAAAATATATCCTTTATATATTTTTTCGATAATTGTTTCATCATGTAGGCACATATGAAGAAGTGAACAATCATATTGTATTTTTCTAATACTTCTCATTGTTGTATTTATATAATCTAATTCTTTGATCCAATTTTGATAAAATAGTAAGGCATTGGTGGTGAATTTAACGAGACCGAGATTATGCTGTAATATAGTAATATTTAAAAGGTCAACGAGGCGTCTAATGGGAGATGTTATATGTATATAATTATCGAATTTAAGAATAAGATGAGGTTTAACATTTTCGTAAGATGTGTATTCACCGCTCATTCCTTTCCATATGTTTAAGAATTCAGATAATT
>Ga0209632_10002145_pt1 | contig 19203 bp, 19 predicted proteins | sample COG_10_FD_184754 | JGI IMG/M metagenome (GOLD analysis project Ga0209632, IMG submission 184754) | Pelagic Microbial community sample from North Sea - COGITO 998_met_10 (SPAdes) (version 2) | ecosystem: Environmental > Aquatic > Marine > Neritic zone/Coastal water | place: Helgoland, sampling... | reverse complement strand
TGACACTATAAAAAAAAAGTTGATCCAAGAAAATATAATTAAAATCGAAGATGGGGGTTTTTTAAAAGTTGGTGCTACACTAAACTTCTCTAAAAAAGATTTAGAACTATTAAATAGACTTGAATCAATAATTGAAAAATCTGAACTAGATCAAATTAGTATTAAAAAAATACCAGATATTTTGAATATAAAACAAAGTCGAACTAATGATTTGTTGCATTTGCTGGTTACTCAGAATAAAATACTTGAGATAAGCTCTCAAAATTATATTCATATGAAAATTTTCAACCTATTTATCGATGACCTAAGAGTCTTTTTTAAAAAAAATAAAATATTATCTGTTTCAGAAATTAAAAAAATAACTGGTTTATCTAGGAAATTTGTAATTCCTCTTTTAGAATACCTTGATCAAAATAAATTTACAAAACGAATTAAAAACGATAGAATCGCTGGAGATAATTTGAATGGCTAAAACCACTATTACTAATACTCCTGTAATGAAACAATTTTTAGGCGTTAAGTCAAAGTATCCAGATTGTCTGGTATTATTTAGGATGGGTGATTTCTATGAAACATTTTTAGAGGATGCTGTCATTGCAGCAAAAATATTAGGAATTGTCCTTACAAAACGTTCTAATGGTAAAGCTTCCAATGTTGATTTGGCTGGTTTTCCTTACCATTCGCTTGATACATATTTACCTAAACTTGTGAAAGCAGGGCATCGTGTCGCTATTTGCGAACAGGTTGAAGACCCTAAAAAAGCAATAGGGATCGTTAAGAGAGAAGTTGTTGAAGTTGTTACGCCTGGTACATTAATGAGTGACCAAACTTTAAATAATAAATCAAATCGATATATTGGAAATTTCTATATAGTTAAAAATAATGTTGGATATGCATTTCTAGATTCCTCTACTGGAGAGTTTAGTATTGGTGAATGTGATGTTCAGTATTTAAAAAATGCTATTTTAAAATATTTACCTCAAGAAATAATTTTATCGGAAAAAATAGTTTACTCTAATCTTGATTGGTATAAAGAGTATAAACCATTTATTACACAAATAGATGAATGGATGTATGACCATAATATGGCTTATAGAGAGCTCATTGAACATTTCGACGTTCAATCTTTAAAAGGGTTTGGATGTGAGGATCTTAATTTGGGTATTCCTGCTGCTGGTGCCCTAATACAGCATATGAAAACTAATTTAGTTTCAAGTTTGAAACATATTTCTAAAATTACACCAGTCGCAAATAATGGTATTATGGGTCTAGATTCATTTACTATTAAAAATCTAGAAATTTTTAATTCTCTATTAAACCAAGGTCAACATGGTACTTTAATAGATGCTATAGATTGTACTTTAACATCTGGTGGCGGGCGACTATTAAGAAATTGGTTAATTAATCCAATAACAGAATTAGATAAAATCAATGCTAGGCTGGATTTTACAGATAGTTTTTTAAAGAATAAAAATTTACTAAATAATATAAGAGATGGCTTGTTGAATGCTGCAGATATTCAGAGAATCTTAGGAAAAATTAGTACTGGTAAATCTTCCCCAAGAGAAATCATAGCCTTAGCTCGTACATTAGAGAAAATATCAAAATTTAAAAAGATACTTGAACTTGAAAAAAATAAAAATCTAATCAGTTTAGGAACTTCTTTTTTAGATACTTCCAAAATTTTTAAAAAAATAAAATTAACTCTGAATAATAATGCACCTATTAATGTAGCGAGCGGTAATGTAGTCAATGAAAACTTCAATTCTGAGCTTGATGAGCTACGGCTATTACTGAAAAATGGTAAAGATTGGATTGCTGGCTTTCAAGAGAAAATGCGGTCTGAATTAGAAATTCCAAAACTTAAAATTGGCTTTAATCGGGTTTTTGGATATTATATTGAAGTCACAAAAATCCATATAAATAAAATACCACAATCATTTATTCGAAAACAAACGCTTATTAATTCAGAAAGATATATAACAGAAGAATTAAAAGATTATGAAAGCAAAGTATTAAATGCTGAAGAAAAAATATATGATATTGAAACAGAGGTATTTAAGCAAATTTGCGATTTTATTTTATCATCGATAAATGATATTCATGAAAATGCCCATAAAGTGAATCGTTTAGATGTTTTTACCTCATTTGCACATAATGCAATTGAGAATAATTATGTTAAACCCGAGATTTCAATTAAACCAATTCTAAATATAACAGGTGGGAGGCATCCTGTAGTTGAAAAACTTTTACCTATTACAGAAAAATTCATTGCGAATGATTTAAATATTGATTCGAACATAAATCAAATACATTTACTGACGGGACCTAATATGGCTGGAAAGTCAACTTATTTAAGACAAATTGGTTTGATAACTTTGTTGGCACATATTGGAAGTTTTGTTCCTGCTAAAAAAGCAATAATTGGAATTATTGACCGTCTTTTTACTAGGGTTGGCGCAAGTGATAACCTTGCTGGAGGCGAAAGTACTTTTCTTGTTGAGATGAATGAGGCTTCTAATATTTTAAATAATGCTACAAATAAAAGCTTAATTCTTTTAGATGAAATTGGGCGTGGTACATCTACATACGATGGCTTATCCCTTGCCTGGGCAATAGTAGAATATCTTCATGAAAGTAAAGGATTATCATCACGAACAATTTTTGCGACTCATTATCATGAATTAACAGATTTAGAAAAAACTTTAGAAAGATTAGAGAATCATCATGTTGAAGTAAAAGAACATAAGGATAAAATTATCTTTTTACGCTCGATAGCAAAAGGAATATGTGATAAGAGTTATGGAATAAATGTAGCGAAAATGGCTGGATTGCCTAAAAGCGTAATTAAGAGAGCAAAACAAATTTTAAACTATCACCTATCTCATTCAAAATTTAAAAAGTCAGATGGATTTAAATTAAATCTTGAACAAGTTGAGATTTTTGAGGAAAAAGATAATTTAATCAAAGAAAAAATATTAGGAATTGACATTAACTCTTTAACACCAATTGAAGCATTAGTTCTTTTAGAAGATTTGAAAAAAACATATGATTCTTAGAATTATCTTATTTTTATTCAGTTTTTCTTTATCAAAAGATTTCTATGTTAGCTACGGATGGGAATTATTTGAATATTCTCAATCGGCAAGAACAGCTGCACTAGGAAGAGCGGTTAGTGCTTATGATATTGGCTCAAATTCAATGGTAAATCCAGTTTTTGGAGTAAACCCTAAAAAAAAAGTTGCATTTACGCATCAGAATCGATTTGCTGGGATTGTAAGTAATGATTTAATAGCTTTTAATCTTGGCGAGAAAAAGACTAGTTTTAATTTAATTTATGAAAATATTGGAGATATTCCAGATACTCGAAATGTTTTATTAGATTGGGGATATGATGGGCAATATGGAACTTATGATATAGGTGAAGGGAATGGTATTCTAGATGAAGGAGAAAGATTAAGTAAAGAAAAAATCAGTTTTTTTAATCAACGAAAAATTGGTATCTATGGTGCATTCTCAAAAAGTATAAAATCACAACCTTTTGGATTTGGAATTAAAATGATTTCTTCCTCATTAAACGAAAGTTTATCATTAGGCATTGGAATTGATGTTGGTACAATTAAACAACTGAAAAACATAAGTTATGCATTTATTCTTCGTAATTTCCCAACGTCTGGTATAATTTGGGAGAATGGAACTATTGAAGGGACTTTGCCTTCGATAACACTCGGAGTGAACAAACCAATTTATGCAAAAAGGATAGAATCTCTTAAAATTCATTTACTATTCAGTACAGAAATAAATTTATCTAACCGTCATTTAGGCTCTCAAATTAGATTCAGAAACTTATCAATAGATAATTCATTCGGACTAGAATCAATTTTCAAGGAAAATTTTTTTTGTAGGTTTGGAAGAAATAATGTAAATAATTTTACTGGAGGATTAGGTTTTGATTTTAATTACATGACTATTGATTATGCATTTTTAAATTCAGCCTTTAAATCTAGTTTAGGTCGTCATCATATTATTTCATTCAACCTTTCATATGATTGGATAATGATGCAATTTTATAAAATTTGAGATATCATTAAATTTGGTATTATTCTTAATAAAGAATTAATTTTTAAGCTATATAAGAAAGGGTAAATATGATTAAAAGTATGACAGGCTTTGGACGAAGCGAAGCTGGATCAGATGTAAATAAAATTGAAGTAGAAATCAAATCCGTTAACTCACGTTTTTTTGAAATTAAATTCCGAGGCTATACGCTTGAACCCATTTTAGAGAAACAGATATATACTGTTTTAGATAAAATGTTAAAAAGAGGTAATATCCAAGTCAGGATAGATTCTAATAAATTAAGTCAGACTAACAAAATAATATTTAACAAAGAACGTTTTGAGGTTATTCAAAATGTTCTAAAAGAAATCCAGGTCGGCTATGGTCAGAGGATTAATCTTAGTGATATAATAACAACTCAAGATCTTTTAAAATCAAATGATAGTTCTGATTTTGATAATGCTGACATTTTAGATGCGGTTAAGAACGCTCTCGTGCAACTAAATCAAATGAGAGAAAAAGAAGGTCATTTAATTTATTTAGACCTAACTAAAAGAATTAGTAATTTAAAATTAATTATAGATAAATCAGAAAAATTAGCTAAAATTTTTAGTTCTGAAAAAGAGCTATTGTTGAGAAAAAAAATAAAAGAATTATTATCAAATGAATCTTTAGATGAGTCTCGTCTTATTCAAGAAGTCGCATATATCGCAGATCGCGCAGATATTACGGAAGAACTTGTACGATGCCGTAGTCATTTTGAACAATTAGATGCTTACATGGATGACAGTGAACCAGTTGGGAAAAAAATTAATTTTTTGATACAAGAAATTGGACGTGAAGTAAATACTATCGGCTCAAAAAGCCCCCAAACAGAAGTAACAAAAAATGTTATAGAATTGAAAGCAGAGCTTGAAAAAATCAGAGAACAAATTCAAAATGTTTTGTAATGAAAAATATAATTATAATTTCAGCGCCATCAGGTAGCGGTAAGACGACATTATGCAAGGCTGTTCAAAATAAGTTTGATGATGTTAATTGGTCTATTTCTTGCACAACTCGAGAAAAAAGGAGTACTGAAGTCGATGGAGTTGATTACCATTTTACAGATATAAAAAAATTTGAAAGTTTAATAGATTTAAAAAAATTTGTGGAATGGGAAAAAGTTCATGGGAATTACTATGGGACACTTGAATCTCCTTTAGTAGATGCGATTAAAATGAATTACTTTCTATTGTTAGAATTAGATGTAAAAGGAGCGATGAACATAAAAAAGATTTTCCCCAAAAACACTTTTTCTATTTTTATTATTCCTCCAAGTATTCGACACCTAAGGGATCGTTTAAAAAAACGAGGTACTGATTCACCAGATAGGATTGAAGTTCGTTTACAAAGATTTCAACAGGAAATGGATTCAAAAGATAATTTTGACAAAATTATGGTTAATGAAAATCTAGAAATTGCTAAGGCTAGTTTAATTAAAATAATAAATGAAGTTAAAAAAGGAGCTTAAAATGGGTTTGAAAACTGTACCTTTTAGAGATATAGAAAATAAAGCTAAAAACATGTACGAGGCAGTTGCCGCAATGTCAGGGCAAGCGCGTTTAGAATTGCAAGAGAGAATTGTAAGTAGAGCTATACTAGAGCATCAAAATGAAGAACTAGATGTTTACGATGACTACGAAGAAAAAAAGCCAGAAGATTATGAAGAAAAAGAGAAGGTTACCACAATTGCAGTTGAAAAATTCCTTGAAGGTGATGTGCGCTGGAAAAAAATAAAGCTTGAATAGAAGTGGTCGAAAATAGCTTAATAAATAGATATTTAAAACAGTCTGCATCTCTTTTTAGATGCGAATTATTTATAGGAGGCGATAGGTCCTTAAGGTGTTTAGATAGTAAATCTAAACTAGAACTACTTTTGATTAGTGAGTCTCCTTATGAAAATGATTCATATAATCAACCTTATAAAGGTAGAGCAGGTAAGCTATTAAATAATATCCTCTGTGCTATAAATAGAAATAAAAATAAAGAGGTTCCCATTCTAACAATCTTTAAAACAAATCCATTAAATAATAGAAATCCTTTAAAATCAGAAATTATGGAATTTGAAAATCTTCTTCTTAAATATATTCAATCTGAAAAGCCTAAATTAATTTTAGCTCTTGGTAAAATTGTTGGTAAAAGCTTAATTAAAGAGGATATCTCACTAAATCAAATGAGGGCTTCTACATATCATTATCATAATATACCATTAAGAATTACTCATGATCCACGCAGCCTTTTAGCAAATCCAGAACTAAAAAAAACAGCTTGGACTGATTTTCAATGGGTTGAAAGTTTTTTAAATAAATAATGATGGTTGAAAAAATGCAAAAGTTAAACGTTCAGCCTCATTCTGATGAGGCTGAACTAGCTGTTCTTGGTTCGATGTTATCATCAAAAGAAGCGGTAAGTAAATCAATACAGCATCTTAAATCAGAATACTTTTATAAAAGTGCACATAATAAAGTTTTTTCAGTCATGTTAAATTTATTTGATAAAGGAGAGCCAATAGATACGGTATCTGTTATTGAAGCTTTAAAAAAAAATAATGAATTAGAATCAGTTGGTGGATCATATTTTATTACAGGGTTAGTTGAAGCTGTGCCCACGGCAGCACATGTTGAAAGGTATTCTAAAATTGTGACCGAAAAAGCATTGTTAAGAAAATTAATTTCGCTGTCACATGATATTGCAAAAGAGGCATATGATGATTCACAAGATATAGCTGTAATTCTAGATTCTGTTGAACAATCTATATTTAGTATTACTAATAATCGTATGCAAACTGGTTTTACTCAGATTAATAATGTAGTGGTAGATGCTTTAGAAAAATTAGAAATAATTAGGGCTTCTGGAGGCTCAGTTATAGGAGTACCATCAGGCTTACTTGATTTAGATGATATGACATCAGGTTTTCAAGATGGTGATTTAATTATTGTTGCTGGAAGACCAGGCATGGGTAAAACAGCTTTAGCATTATCAATGCTTCGTAATGTTGCATTAGAAGCAGAGATTGGTGTTGGTATGTTTAGCCTTGAAATGGCAAATCATCAACTTGCAATGAGATTATTATGTGCAGAAGCAAGAGTTGATAGCCATTTTGTAAGAACGGGTAAACTCCCTGCTAAATTATGGAAAAATTTAGGTATTTCGGCCGGAGATTTAGAAAATGCTCCAATATTTCTTGATGATACTCCAGCGCTATCTGTTTTAGAGTTAAGAGCAAAAGCTAGAAGATTAAAAGCAGAACATAATATTGGTATGATAATAGTTGATTACCTTCAATTAATGCAGGGACCTAAAGGAGTTGAAAGTCGTCAGCAAGAGATTTCAGTGATATCTAGATCTTTAAAGGCTTTAGCTAAAGAATTAAGTATTCCAGTTATTGCTTTGTCTCAGCTATCAAGAGCTGTAGAGCAAAGAGCCGATAGGAAACCTCAATTATCTGATCTTAGGGAAAGTGGTGCAATTGAGCAAGATGCCGATGTTGTGATCTTTTTATATAGACCTTGGATTTATTCTCAAGAAGATGAAGATGAAGGTAAAGCTGAGGTTATTGTAGCAAAACAAAGGAATGGTCCTACTGGAAGTTTAAAAGCAACTTTTATTAGCAAGTATGCTAGGTTTGAAAATTTTTCTCAGACCGATACTCCATTTTGATAAGTAATCCATTATCAAAATTAGCACCTCAATTATTTGGAGAATATCCAAGACCATTTTTAGATTTAGTTGAAAAAATTCAATTAGCTCCAAATCAAAACTATGAAGAAATAAAATCTCAGGTTTGGATAGCATATGAGTTTGGAAATAGACATCACGATGGTCAAAAAAGACTTTCAGGTGAGCCTTATTTTAATCATTGCATCGAAGTTGCTAAGACACTTGCGACTTGGAAAATGGATTCAACTACTATAATTGCAGGGTTGCTTCATGATACAGTTGAAGATACAGATGCTACGCTTAAAGATCTTAAAGATTTATTTGGAAATGATCTCTCAAATCTAGTTGATGGCCTTACAAAAATTGGTGGTATTAAATATTCATCAAGAAAAGAAAAACAAGCAGGGAATTTCATGAAAATGTTGCTTTCTGTGGCACAAGATTTAAGGGTTATAATAATTAAATTTGCCGATAGACTGCACAATATGGAAACAATTCGTTCTATGCCCCAGCTTAAAAGGCATAGAATCGCAATAGAAACAAGGGATATTTATATACCTTTAGCACATCGGCTGGGGATGTCTTCAGTAAAATCACAATTGGAAGATCTTGTTTTTAGTGTATTAAATCCAATTGGTTTTAAAAAAATAAAATTTGAAATAAAATCAAGTAAAAGACAAAGAGATAAAGTTATAAAAAAAGTGATAAGTCCTGTAGAAGAAGAATTAAGCAAATATAAAATTTATCCAATTATTTATGGACGTGCAAAATCTTACTCATCTATTTTTGGTAAGATGTCGAACCGAAATAAAACTTTTAATGAAATTTATGACTTATACGCAATTCGAATTATAGTTGAAAAAATTGAACAGTGCTACTTAGCCTTAGGTATAGTTCATAGTGTCTATACTCCAATTCAAGATAGATTTAAAGACTTTATAGCAACTCCTAAAACGAATGGATATCAATCCGTACACACTACTGTTGTGGGCTTAAATGGTCACAAAATTGAGATTCAAATAAGAACAAAAGAAATGGAAGAGACAGCTGAAATAGGGGTTGCTGCTCACTGGTTATATAAGAAAGGATCATCTTTAGAAGTTGATAGTAATATAAAATGGTTGCGTGAACTTTTAGAAATACTTCAAAATGAATCAACTGACCCTAATGAGTTTATGAATCTTTTGAAAATTGATCTTTATAATGAAGAAATTTTTGTTTTTACCCCTGATGGTGACTTAATTCAATTACCAGTTGGATCAACGCCTGTGGACTTTGGTTTTCAAGTCCATTCTCATGTTGGAATGCATTGCATGGGGGCAAAGATTAATCATCGTCCTGTTCCTTTGAATACAAAATTAGATAATGGTGATATGGTTGAAATAATAACAAGTAAAAAACAAATGCCTAATTATGGTTGGCAAAAATTTGTTGTTACAACTAAGGCACGAAATCAAATTAATAGGTTCTTAAAAGAGCATCAAAATAAAGAAAGTATAAAGCTTGGTGAAGAAATCTTAACTAAGACATTACGTAGAATGAAAATATCCAGTGAGTTCAGTCAATTTAAAAATAGTTTTTCTAAATTTGGTTATAATGATAGTAACACACTCTTAAGATCAATTGGATCTGGTATATTAACGGTTCGTGATATTTTCGAGAAAATAAAACAAAAAAATAATGAAGAACCCGAGTTTAAAAAAAATAAGGCAAGTAAACTTTTTGAATTTGCACAATCTAGAACAAAAGGTATTATACTTGATGGTATTGATAACCTATTAATAAATTTTGGAAAATGTTGTAATCCAATACCTGGAGATTATGTGATAGGTTTTGTTACAAGGGGAAGGGGAGTGACGGTTCATCAAACTAGCTGTAAAAGCTTACCTCTGTTAAATCATGAATCTGATAGATTAGTGGATGTAGAATGGAATGTAAAATCATCTGAGAATTTCAATGTTAGACTTAAAGTTTTAGGTCAAGATACGAAAGGATGGCTTAAAGATATTTCAGAATGTATTTCAAAGCAAAATGTGAATATTGCAAGCGTTGATACAAAAATAAAAGACTCTATTGTTGAGGCTCTTTTCATAGTGCAAATTAATAATAATCGCCAATTAAATCGTTTAATAAAAAAAATATCAAACATAAAAAATATTGATTATGTTGAGAGGACAAGTCGATAATGGAAATAAAAACTTATACAAAAAAAGACATAGCCCTCGCTTTGTCAAAAAGAAAAGGCTTAAGCATAAAATCTTCAAATGAAAATGTTGAAGAGTTCTTTAATATAATGAGAGAATTTTTAACAGAAGATTTACCATATACTAGAATAGAAATTAGAAATTTCGGTGTTTTTGAGTCGAAACCGACAAAAGCAAAACCTCGAGCGCGAAACCCTAAAACAAATGAAGAGATCTATGTTCCAGCGCACAAAAAAACAAGATTTAAGCCAGGAAAAATACTTAAAGAGCATTTAAGAAAGCCTATATAAAAAATGGGGAGGCTTTTAGGTATTGATTATGGGGATGTTCGAATAGGGCTTGCACTTTCAGATCCATTAAAAATTATAGCTTCTCCATATAAAACAATTAGAAATAAAAACTTTGAATTATTGATGGATATTTTCAGTCAAATTATTTTTGAAAAAGAAGTAGAAGCCCTTGTATTAGGCTTGCCATTAAGTCTAAAAAATCAAGATACGAAACAAACCAAAAAAGTAAGAGTCTTCGCCGAATCAATTAAAGTTTTAGAACGACCAATCTACCTTCAAGATGAAAGACTTTCATCTATATCTGCAAAAAAATCTTTAATAAAACAAGAGATTAAAACTGGGTTTAATAAAGATATGGTTGATGATACTGCTGCGGCAATCTTTTTGCAACAGTTTATAGACACTTCTGGATAAAATGTTTTTTTCAATAAATTTCTTAAATTTAAGCCTTACAATTTTATCGGGTTTATTAGTAGGAATTTCTTATCAACCATGGGGTCTTGGTTTTCTTTCTTTTATTGGTTTTGTTCCTTTAATCAGAGTTTGGCTAATTAGCACATCAAAAAAAAATTTATTATATGGATATATTTTTGGCTTCACTTATAACTTAACGTCCAACTATTGGATCGGTTCAAATTCTGGTGCAGACCCAATCGTTGTAATTTTTTCTTTAATCTTTGCTACACTTTATCTCGCTCTTTTTTGGAGCCTCCCGGGCTATATAATTGGTTTATTAAATAAAAATAGTCAGGTTGTATATAGTCTACCTTTTTTAATTGTTACCTTAGAATGGATAAGAAGTTTTGGTCCTCTTGGTTTTTCTTGGGGAAATTTAGCTTTAACACAAGTCGAATATCTTCCTCTTCTACAATTTAATGATATCTTTGGTCCTTACTTTTCAACATTTATTATTTTATCAGTGAATATAGCTCTCTATTTTGTCCTTTTTGATATTTCTAAACGTTTATTTGTGTTCACAGCAATAGTTGCTTTTTTCATGGTTTTTCTATTTATTGGTTCATTAAGAATAAATAGTTTTTTACCAACTGATGAATTTATGAATGTATCCATTATTCAACCGAATTTAGACCCTAATAAGAAATGGGATTATTCTACACGAACTCAAACATTTAACATTATGGACTCTTTATATAATGAGGCATTAAATTTATCACCCGATATCATTCTTTTTCCAGAAACAGCATTACCGACTTATTTAACTCTTGATAAAAAGATAAGAAGAAAATTTCAAGATAAAGTTGATAAATCAAAAATTCCAATCCTTATAGGTACTGTTGATAGGAGTATAGACTCAACTGGAGAGAAAGTGTTTTATAATAGTGCAATGTTTATGAGTCCTAATACAAAATATGAGATTTATGCGAAAATGCATCTAGTACCTTTTGCCGAATATGACTTAGTACCTAAAATATTGCATCCATTAATAAAATTAAATTTAAATATAGATAGAGGTACTTTTAAAGGAGGAAAAATCTACAAGACCTTTGAATGGAAGAATATTATATTTTCAGATTTAATATGTTATGAGTCCAGTTTATCAAGGTATGCTAGGGAGTTTTCAAAAAGAGGAGCTAAAATTTTAATGATACAAGCTAATGATGGTTGGCTTGGCATGTCTTCTGGTCCATATCAACATTTTTCTTTAGCTATTTTGAGAGCAATTGAAAATAGGTTACCAATTGTAAGGTCTGGAAATACAGGTATATCAGGCATAATTTTGCCCAGCGGAAAAGTGCAGATTAAAAAAGAGCTAAATACACAAGCAGTTTTTATGGGAAAAGTTCCAATCTATTCTAAAAAGAGTTTTTATAGTCAATATGGTGATTTTTTTGCTGTAATCTCTTTTGTAACTTTTATGTTTATAGGACCAATAAAATGTTCAAAAAAAGAATACTTATAATTTTCTTCACACTAGCTTTTATTTACCCTCAAAGCTTTTTGAATCCACCTTTTCAATCAGCTATTTTACCTGGTTGGGGACAAAAAGAACTAGGGAATCAAAAGAATTACAAATTCTTTATTTTAACTGAAGTTTCACTCTGGGTTACATGTCTTGCTTCTTATAGTTTTTCAAAACATATAGAATATAAATTCCAAACATATGCTTCTGAGCATGCAGGTATAAAATCTTTTGGGAAAAATCGACAATATTGGGTTGATATTGGAAATTATTTAACGACTGAACAACATGATGCTGAACATTTGAGATGGAGAGAGCATGATGCCTTATACGATGATAACCAATTATGGAGTTGGGATTCAGAAGATAATATGAAAGAATTTGAAAAGCTTAGGATTAAAAGTGACCAATTAGCAATTCGAGGAAAATTTATTGTTGGAGCAATTATAGTTAATCATATAATTTCTTCAATTGATGCATTATATCTAAAAAAAATTAGTAGTCTTAATTCTATTAAAGTAATACCATTAGTTTTCGATAAAAATCCTATAATAAAATTGGAATTTTCTTTTTGACATGAATCCAATAATACGATCTTATTTATTTTTATTTTTTGCGATTTCAGTGGTATCAACTAAAAACTTTTATTTTCTACTTTTTCATTTATTTTTAACATTATTTTTTTTTCTTTTCAAGAGAATTGAACTTTACCAGTTAATAAAAAAAATATGGTTTATGTTGGCTTTAAGTGCTTCTTTGTTTTTTATTATTTCACTAATTACGTCTTCTAACTCTATTAATCTAATTTATCAAAATGTACTATCAGCGACGTTAAGGATTTTTATCTTAATTATTCTTATGCACATATATATCAAGAAATCAAAAACGGATAACCTAATAGCGGCAATAAGAAGTCTATTATATAGATACTCAATTAAAATCCTTTCCTTTGATAAGAATATATTATTTTTTGATTTAACAATTAGATTATACCCTGATATTCAAAATCAGTGGAGAAATCTTTTAAGGGGACAGAATGCATTATTAAATAAATCAAAATTAAATTTATTTAAAAAAGAATCTAATGTAGCAAAATATATCTCAGATTTCCTATTGTTAAATTTATTGAGAACAGAAAAACTATCTGAATGTATGGAAATGAGAGGGTATGGACAAAAATTTCCTAGAAGTATTTATCCTTATTATTCTATAAAACTTAAAGAGTACGCCTTAATTATAATGGTTCTTTTTCTTCTTTTTTATTTTCATTTTGCATTACAGATATAAATTAGTCATTCAATATGATGGTTCTAAATTTTTTGGATGGCAGGTTCAAAAAGAAAAAAGAACTATTCAGGGTGTATTAGAAGATTCATTGAAAAAACTTTTAAAATCAAAGACTAGGATTCCTATTCATGGTGCAGGAAGGACAGATAGAGGTGTTCATGCATGGGGGCAAGTTGCACACAGTGATATCGATATAAGTTTTAAAAGTGATAAGCTAGTTGATGCTTTTAATGCGAATCTTCCCACCGATTGTCGAATTTTAAGTATAACCAAAATTAGTAATCATTTTCATTCAAGATTTGATGCTAGTTATAGAGATTATAGATATCAGCTTTATACTGGAAATTCTTTATTATTTAGAAATCAATGCTGGATAAAGACTAGATTAAACCTTGAAAAATTAAATACTTTATCAAGAATCTTTATTGGGCAGTATGATTTTTTATCCTTCAGCAAATTTTCTACTGAAAAAAAAAATACACTCTGTACAATATACGAATCAAAATGGTATTTGGAAAATGGCATGACTATTTATAAAATTAGAGGAAATAGGTTTTTACACCATATGGTGAGGTATCTAGTCGGATCTATGATAGCTGTAATTGAAGAACAGTTCACAACTTCGAATTTATTAGATTTATTAAAGAGACCAAGTAAAAGAGTAAAGATTTTCAAAGCTCCACCTCAAGGTCTTATTTTAGAAAGCGTGATATATGAATAATCAGATATTAATTATTCTTTTGTTATTAAATAATCTAATTGGTAATAATTTAAATAACTCTAGGGAAACAGCAATTACAAAGGCAATTGAAAAAGTAGGACCTGCTGTAGCAAGTATTAATGTCGAACAGCATACTGCATCCATATCTTATGACCCCTTTTTTGGTTTTATATACCCACGTGAAATATTTCCTATGAAAAGTTCGGGGAGTGGTGTTGTCATTAGTCCTGATGGTTTTGTGCTTACAAATAGTCATGTAATTGAAAATTCTGATAAGATTTCAGTTACCTTATCAGGAGGAGAAGAATATGATGCTGAGATAATTGGAATAGATGAAACATCTGACTTAGCATTATTAAAATTAGATGGTGGTACGTTTTCTTATGCGAATTTAGGGAATTCAGATGAGGTAATAATTGGTGAATGGGTAATAGCTATTGGAAATCCTTTTCAATTATTCTCAGTGAGCAATAAACCAACAGCGAGTATTGGAATAATTAGTGCAACGAATATGGATTTTGGAATACAAAAATCAGGAACAGTCTTACAGGATATGATTCAAACTGATGCTGCTATTAATCCTGGGAATTCAGGAGGACCGTTGGTAAATGCTTTAGGTGAAGTGATCGGAATTAATACCTTTATTTTTACTAATTATGAACACAAAGGTGCGGTTGGAATCGGTTTTGCAATTCCTATAAACTCGGCAAAACGGATTGCAAAAGAATTAAGGTCAACGGGGCGAGTTGATAGAGGCTATTCAACGGGCCTAATAGTTCAAACTGTAACTTCTAAAATATCTCGTTATTTAAATATTCCATTTATTAGTGGTGTTGTGATAGTTGAGATCATTAAAAAAAGTCCGGCTGATAAAATTGATTTAAAACCTGGAGATGTTATTTTATCAGTAAATAACAAAGATGTAAATAGACCAACAGATATTAGAGAAATAATTTTAGAAAATGATTTTAGAGCTGGTGATATCATAACATTGAGAGTCTTTAGAGACGGTAATTATAAAAATAAAAAGATGAAACTTGATAAATTTAAAATTAAGTAGCTAAAGATATTTCATTTTTGAAAAATTATTTGTTAAGTAAATAATGTTAAAAGTTTAATAATTATTTTTAATAGAAAGTTAAGGTATATACTACTATTCTTAGTACATTTAGAAACAATTATTATTCCTGAAATTTAATGAAAAGAAAACCAAAACATTTTATTCCAAATATATTGACTTTATTCAATATGTTTTTAGGGTTTTTAGCTATTGGTTTAATCATCAATAATCAACCAATTAAAGCTGGAGTTTTTGTTCTATTATCTGGAATGTTTGATACTTTTGATGGGAAGATTGCGAGGCTGCTTGGTATAGAATCTAAATTTGGGATTGAGTTTGATTCAATGGCTGATACGGTTTCATTTTGTGTAGTGCCCTCTATACTCATTTATTCGCTTTATGTTGATGGCTTAAACCCATTGTTGGGTGGAGCCATTGCTTTTATTCCATTAATGTTTGGTTCTATTCGATTAGCGAAATTTAATATTGATCAAGAATTTGGAAATAAAAGGTCATACACCATAGGTTTAACAACACCTATTTCTACGATTACATTATTTTCGTATTTATTTTTTAACCATCAAATATATAATAATTATGGAGACCCAAGAACAGCATTAATGTTAACGGTGGTTCTAGGTTATTTAATGATTAGTCCAATTCATTTTGCTAAGTTTCCATTATTATCTTTTAATTCAGGAAGATCTAATTCTATAATGTTAATTGTCTTTATATTCTCTTTTTTAGGGATGATTACTTTAAAAGGCCTTTTTTTGCTTCCTCTTACCATTATTTTTATTAGTTGGAATATTATTCATTGGGTTATATTTCAAAATAAAAAGAGTTTAAGTTCTAAAGTTTAATTATGAGAAATCGAGATATTTCATTAATCGTTATAGGACTTTTCTCGGGAGCTATGATTGGAGGTGTTATTGGTAATATTTTAGCACTGTTATTACCTGACGGGGTAGTTAAAGATTTTTTTTTAACTAGTATAACTATAGATATTAGTGGGATTGCTAACAATGAACTAGGTGTTTTTATAATAGATCTAAGTATAATAGTCCTAAAATTTGGATTATCAATGAATTTTAATTTCACTAGTCTAATAGGTTTAGCAACAGCTTATTATATATTAAGGTTTTTTAGATGAAAAATAAGAGACTTTACAATAGATCTTATAGTAAAATCAAATATGTTTAATTTAGGTTCAGGCGAGATTTTACTTATATTTTTAGGTATCCTTTTAATGTTTGGAGCAAAAAAATTACCTGAGCTTGCTCGTGGATTAGGTAAAGGTCTTAATGAATTTCGTGATGCTGTGGAAACAGGTAAAAAAGAAATTCTAGAGACTAAAAAAGACATTGGTTTAGATCAAGAATCTCAAGAAAAAACAGAATAAATACTTCATATTGCTTTAAATCTTTAATCTTTTATGGAAACTTTTTTGCTTTAATTTTGTTCTAAAATTATAGAACTCTGTACTAAAAAAATTACTTCAATGCAAATTCACTATCCTCTTTATTTGATTCTTTTGATAATAATTCCAAGTTGGATTTTCTGGTATTATTATTTTGGCCGAAAGAGTGAAGGCTCATTTCAAATTTCATCAAAAACTTTTTTTTCTGATCAAATGCGATTCTCAGGGAAAAGAAAATATAATTTTTCAATATTTATTTATTTATTTATATTGGCATTAATTATTGTTGGCTTGTCAAAACCAAGATTGGTACAAAACTTAAAGACGACATCTGTTGAGGTAATAGATATTCTTTTAGTCCTTGATATTAGCTCTAGTATGCTTGCTGATGATTTTACTCCAAATAGGTTAGAAGCTGTAAAAAAAACAGCCACTAATTTTATCCAAAATAGAGGAGAAGATAGAATTGGTATTTTAGTCTTTGCTGGGGAATCATTTATTCAATGTCCCCTTACAGTAGATAAATTAGTTTTAAAATCCTTAGTAAATGAGATCACTATTGCATCAAGAGAGAATGATGGTACTGCAATAGGAATGGCTATTGCGAATGGAATAAACAGGTTAAGGCATAGTGAAGTTAAAAGTAAGATTATGATCTTATTATCGGATGGAAGTAATAATAAAGGTGAGATTAATCCTATATCCGCTGCTGAGATTGCATCTAACTTCGATATTAAAATATATACAATTGGCGCTGGTACTAATCAATCATATACTAAAATACCTGGTCGAGGAATGATAAAAAATGAAATAGATGAGGAGACTCTGAAAGATATTGCGAGTTTAACAGGAGGAAAATATTTTAGGGCTATTGATGAAGAAGGTCTTAATCTAATTTATTCGGAAATAGACAGTATAGAACGTTCAAAAATTGATATTAAAGAATATACTACATATAAAGAATTATTTAGTTACTTCCTTATACCTGCTTTTCTTCTAGGTCTGATTTTTGAATTTATAAAAATCTTTATCATAAAGTTCAAGTTTTAATGAACTTTCGTTTTCAATGGGTACTTTATTTTTTACTTCTTCATCTTTTAGTATGGCTTTTTTTCTTTTTAAAAAATAATAAAAAAGAATTGATTTTTTCCTCTATTTCAGAAAAAAATCATAATTTATTATCTTTTAAAATCAATTTTAAATTTATTTTTTGGAAAAGAATACTCTTTCTAGCTGGTCTTTTTTTCCTTACGATTTCTGCTTCTGGACCTCAAATTGGTACTCGAATAAAACCTATTGAACGTAAAGGTGTAGATTTAGTTATCGCATTAGATACCTCTTCTAGTATGGATTCAGATGATGTTACTCCATCAAGATTAAAAAAATCAAAATTTGAGATAGCACGATTAATTCAAAATTTAAAAGGAGATAGAGTTGCAATTATTGTTTTTGCGGGTACAAGTCATTTATACTTACCACTAACAACAGATTATGAAGCCGCTTTATTATTCTTAAATCAAATTGATACAAAAATGATACCCACACAGGGAACTTCAATTAGCTCTGCTTTAAATACAGCGATCTCTGCATTTCAAGATGACCCTGAAAAATTCAAAGTATTACTTTTAGTATCAGACGGTGAAGATCATGAAGGCGAAGCCTTGGAAATTGCGAATAACGCTTCAAAAGTTGGTATGATTATTAACACTATTGGTGTTGGTAGTAAGCTTGGCAGCTTAGTTCCAATTCAATCAGCAAAAAGTAATGAGAGATCATTCAAAAGAAATAAACAAGGGAATCTAATTACATCTATACCTAATGAAAAAGTACTCCAAGAAATTGCTGAAGCTGGTAAAGGAAAATCTTTTTGGTTCTCAAATAATGGTGGTTCATATAAGACGATACTTGCTGAAATCGATAATTTAGAAAAAAAGGTAATATCTACTCACGAATATTCAGAATATGAAGATAGATATCAAATATTTGGATTATTATCCTTTATATTAATTTTAATAAGCCTCACTTTACCGACTCGAAAAATTTAATTATGCTTAAAAAAATAATATTATTCTTTATAATAGGATCATTTATAAAGAGTCAAGATCATGGTATAAAAGCTTACAAAAAAGGAGATTATGTAGAAGCACAAAAATATTATCAAACAATATTAGATAAAAAGCCAAAAGATAAAAATGCAAAATTTGGATTGGGGGCTACTGCTTATAAACAAAATGATTTAGAATCTGCTCTAAATTTATGGAGTGCTGTTAAAAATAGTGAAAATTCACAATTATCATCTCAAGCATTTTATAATTTAGGAAACCTTTTCTCTAAGCAAAAAAAGTTTGATGATGCAATAGCTATGTACAGAAAAGCAATGGAGCTAGATCCAAATGATAAAGCTTCCAAAATAAATTATGAACTCTCCAAAAGAGCAAAGAATCAGCAAGACCAAGAAAATCAGCAAGACCAAGAAAATCAGCAAGACCAAGAAAATCAGCAAGACCAAGAAAATCAGCAAGACCAAGAAAATCAGCAA
>Ga0209632_10002143_pt1 | contig 19205 bp, 18 predicted proteins | sample COG_10_FD_184754 | JGI IMG/M metagenome (GOLD analysis project Ga0209632, IMG submission 184754) | Pelagic Microbial community sample from North Sea - COGITO 998_met_10 (SPAdes) (version 2) | ecosystem: Environmental > Aquatic > Marine > Neritic zone/Coastal water | place: Helgoland, sampling... | reverse complement strand
GGCTTGATACATGAAATTCATAACATCCAAAAAAAGCGTAGAATCTATTATTTTCCCACCTTTAACTTTATTAAACTCCGCGTAACGTAACATGGTGGCATGACCGGTTGGGCGCACTCCAAGAAAGGGTTTGTCAAAACGGCCCAGAAGATGCCCCATTGATACAACCCAAAGCGTCTCACCATCGTCCAAGTCATTGAGACCAGCAAAAAAAATGTCTTGCCTCCGCTGTAGTGGCGAAAAAGACTGTCGTAACGGAAGCCAAAAGTTATCTGAGGCTTCTTCTACAGATGCGTCTGAGGGAAATGGATGCACAAAGTGAAACTGACAGTTGGGATGTGTATTTTTCACCAACCCAGAAGTCAGGTTTTGTAAATTAGATTCATCGACAGATTTGAAATGATCAAGGACAACCATTTTTGCTTCTGCCAATTGATTACTCAGGTCAACCATACTTTTGGACCATAATTAGATAAACAGTCTTGGATGAAATGTTATTACATTTTGAGTAATATAAGTAATAACTATCCATCAATGCGGGCGCCTGTAGTTGCATCAAACAGGTGACAGAAATGCGAAGCAACTTGGAAAGAAACCATATCGTCTATTTTAGCTCGGTAAGTTTTTTCAGCTTTTACAGCAACTAAAGTACCACCCACCCGAATGGAAACCATAGTTGCATCACCCAAAAGCTCTTGAGTATATATGGGTGCTGTTATTTGACCGGCTTTTTTGGTGACTGAAGCATCTTCTGCACGAAATCCAAGAGTTACCGAGCAGTCAGGCAACGAGAACCCAGAAATTTCAGTGTGCTCCGCTCGAAAAACACCACTTTTGAGCTCACCTTGAATCAAATTCATAGCTGGATTGCCGATAAAACTTGCTACAAAAGCATTGGCAGGTTGATCGTAAATTTCGGTTGGTGATCCAACCTGTTGTACGACACCTTCCTTCATTACTACAACTCGATCTGCCAATGTCATAGCTTCAATCTGATCATGTGTAACGTAAATAGTTGTAACTGCGAGCTCATGGCTTAAGTTCTTTATCTGAGCCCTGGTCGAGACACGAAGTTTAGCGTCCAAATTTGAAAGTGGCTCATCCATCAGAAACACGTTGGGCTCGCGCACAATTGCACGGGCTAATGCGACCCTTTGGCGCTGGCCACCTGATAACTCTGCGGGTTTTCTATGAAGAAATTCATCTAGCTCAACCATGCCACTTGCGCGACGCACTTTTTCGTCGTGATACTTCGGATCAATTCCACGAACCTTTAAGGGAAAACGAATGTTTTCATAAACATTCATGTTAGGGTAGAGCGCATAACTTTGAAATACCATCGCCACATCACGATCTTTAGGCTCAGAATCATTAATACGAACACCATCAACTAGGATGTCACCTTCTGAGGCTTCTTCAAGACCCGCTATCATTCGCATTGTTGTAGTTTTACCACAACCAGAGGGGCCCAAAAGCACAAGAAACTCTTTATCAGCAATGGTTAAATTGAAATTGTCTACACCAACAAAAGACCCCCATCTCTTTGATAGATTCTGTAATTTAATTTCAGCCATTATAACCCTTAACCATAGTTCAGTCTCAAAATAAGAAACCAATGTTGCATACGCTTGCAAAAAGATTAGTTTCACGCAAGTACTTAATATCAATTTAGTGCGTCTTTGGGTATTATTTTCGACAAATGTTAGGAACAAAAATAAAATGTCAAACTTTCAGAACGAAAAAAGGATTGTAAGAAATTATTATGAAGCTTTAGACAATGCACCACTAGATGAGACTGAAAGCATTTTAACGAGTTTTACATCAAAGGACTATATATGGAGAGCCTATCATCCCTTCCACCTTCAAACTGATGCCAAAGCTGTAAGTGATATTTTTTGGAAACCATTCTTAACTTCATTTCAAAATATGCAACGGCGAATGGATGTTTTCTTTGCAGGCAAAAACTTTATTGATGATGGTGAAACAGTATGGGTATGCTCCATGGGGCACCTTATGGGTCTATTCGATAATCCTTGGTTGGGAATTCAGCCAACTAACAAAATCGCAATGCTTCGTTACGCTGAATTTCACAGAATTGAGAATGGTAAAATTGCAGAAACAGCGTTCTATTTCGACATCCCTCATTTAATGATCCAGGCCGGTTACAAACCGTTTAAAAACCCTACTGGGAAACATTTGGTCCAACCAGGCCCTGCGACACACGATGGTCTCTTATTTAATGATGCACCAAAAGAAGACGGTGAAAAAACTATGGGCGCAATGCATGCAATGATTAGCGACCTAGGCACCTGGCAACTTGGGCTACCATTAGAAGAAGAATTAGAGCGGACTTGGCATAATGATATGCTATGGTGGGGCCCTGCTGGTATTGGATCTTCTTACACTATCGAAAGATATGCCAAACAGCATTCTGGACCTTTTCGCGCCGCAATGAGCGATCGTTCGTCAACGGGACACATCGCCCGCATCGCAGAGGGCCATTACAGTGGGTTTTTTGGATGGCCTAATTTTACAGCAAAACCAACTGGTGGCTTTATGGGTTTACCTCCAAGTGATAGACCGTGTGAGTTTAGAGTAATTGACGTTTATCGACGTGAGGGTGAGAAGTTAAAAGAAAATTGGGTTTTTATTGATATTCTTCATTTTTTCAAACAACAAAGTATCGACATATTGAATAATTTAGAAAATTATAAAAAGTGAAAATATTAGACGCTCATCATCATTTGTGGAATTTATCAGCCGTAGAGTACCCCTGGCTCAATGCTAAGGGCAAAAAACGCTTCTTTGGTGATCCTACTCCAATCCAACGCGACTACTTAATAGACGAATTTAAGTACGAAGCTCAAAAGCAAGGAGTTGCTGGGTCAGTCCACATCCAAGTTGGTGCAAAAAATGCCCTCAAAGAGGCGCTTTGGGTGCATTCAGTCTCAGAAGAAAATCCAGACTGGCCCATGGCTCAAGTAGCATTTTGTGATTTAACGGCGCCCAATCTTGAATCTGATATTGAAAATTATTTAAAGATCCCAACGGTTCGTGGGGTCCGGCAGATAATAGGACGTGCTCCAGGAGAGGATAGCAAAACCGGAACCAATGAATTGTTGCAATCAGACGCCTTCCGGAATGGACTTAAGACAATCAGTTCAAAAGGATTATCTTTTGACCTTCAACTTATTCCTGAAATAATGCCAGCCGCATGCGAAATTCTTCAAGATTTTCCTAACACAAAAGTTGCACTTTGCCACGCTGGGTCGCCACATGATCGTAGTACTTTAGGGCTAAAAAAGTTTTCAAAAACACTAAAGAGCATGGCTGAATTGAAAAATGTAACATGTAAACTTTCTGGTCTAGGAATGTTCGATCATAACTGGACATCAGATACTATCGCGCCCATCGTAAATATCTGCTTAAACCAGTTTGGAGAAAATCGCTGCATGTTTGGTTCTAACTTTCCAGTTGATAGTCTTTATTCCGATTACAGCATGTTGGTAAATTCTTATAAGAAAATAATCCCAGACGAATGTCATTTATCAATTTTTCACGATGTGGCTAAACGCTTCTATTTTGATTAAACTAAGAAACTAACGGGTCACTTTACCACTCAAAATTCAAAAATTTGATAATTATTAGCTTAGCAGAGAACCTAGCATTCCGCTGTTATTTTGATTTATTTGTTATAAATTCGAAATAAGTATACATAAGCAGTAAATATATACATCGGGGGTTAATAGCTGTTGCCACTTACAAAACTACCAAAGACCGTGACAATAGAAAATCGTTCTATAGGCCCAAATCAGCGGCCTTTGCTAATTGCAGAGGTTAGTGCAAATCACGATAAGGACCTAGATTACGCCTTGGCTCTGGTAGATGTGGCTGCAGATGCAGGCTGGGATTGCCTGAAGTTACAGACCTATAATGCTGACACCTTGACCATGCGTTCCGATCATCCATCGATGAAAATAGATCCCATCTGGGGTACAGATAATCTTTATAATCTTTACGAAAATGCTTGTATGCCAATGGAGTTTCATGCGCCTTTGTTCGCCAAGGCCCGTGACCGTGGGTTAATGCCATTCACCTCAATATATGACCCAAGAGACTTAGATTTTATTGAAAATTTAAATTGTCCAATCTATAAAATCGCCAGTTTTGAGATGACATTTGACGATCTATTAAAATGTGTTGCACAGACTAGAAAGCCAATCATTCTATCAACAGGTATGGCTACATTAGAAGAAATAGCCCACGCGCTTGAGGTTCTAGATAAAAATGGAGCTGGTCCAACAATATTATTGCATTGTTGCTCATCTTATCCTGCGTCACTGAAAAGTATTAACTTGAATGCAATGCTTGAGATGGGCACACATTTTAATAATCTAGTAGGCTTTTCTGATCACACAATTGGAACGATCGCGCCACTGACAGCAATTGCAATGGGTGCTGTTGCTATTGAAAAGCACTATACCAGTGATCCTAGCCGAGACGGTCCCGATCATCGCTTTTCAGCCACACCCAAAATTATGAAGAAGATTGCAAAAGGTGTAGATGACATCATGGAACTAAGGGGTCACTCTCAAAAGGGATCAGGTCCAGAGGAGATAATTAACAAGGCCATCGGGAGACGATCTGCGTTTGCATCAAAGGATCTGTCCATTGGTACTATTCTCACGCAAGATAATATGAGGTTCATTCGTCCCAACTCTGGTATTCCCGCAAATGATGTATCGGGAGTTTTAGGCAAGCGTTTGACACAAGCAGTCCTTCAAGGGCATCCTATTACCTATGCTGATATTTCAGCATCAAGTGAATAATTAGAATTAATTAGCTTTATTAAACCAGTTTAAATAATCCTTGATCGTTATATAAAAAAGCTCCGGTAATATTTTATATGAATGAGACCCTGAAAATTACTACAACGAAGTTGCGTTGAGTTATTAAAGAATGATGATAGGTACTCAATGCTTTCTATTAATCTGAGAAAAATAAATCTTTGTACAACAGCGCAGCAGAAAGCCGTCCGAAACATAAGAAATGAGCCCAGTATAAGAAATTCAATGTATACTGATCATGACATCAGTTTGGATGAACATCTAAACTGGGTTGAAAAGTTAAAAAATGATAAAACACAAATCGTATTCATTATTTTGATCAATGATATAGCCTCAGGCGTTTTATCAATTAGTGCGTTGGATCTAGCTCATAAAAAATCTGATTGGGCATTTTACCTCACAGATAAAGTCCGTGGTGGACTTGGCGCCGCACTAGAGTTTTCATTATTGAATTTTGCGTTTGATGACTTGCTACTTGAGAAATTAAATTGTGAGGTTCTCGAAACAAACCATGCGGTCGTTAAATTGCATAAGAGATTTGGATTTATAGAGGAGGGCTTTAAAAATTCAAATGTTGAAAAGAATGGAACCCGAATTGGGGTCTATTTTCTAGGAATAACAAAAGGTGAATGGGTCGCTAAAAGACCTGATTTTCAGGAAAAAAATAAATTTATGATAGAAAAGTTTAATATAATAATTGAGCACACTGATGATTGATGTTTTCTTTCATAAAGTCATTCCAACAGATATCCAAATTGTATCACTGTACAAGCTTTTAGATCAACGAAAGCATATTATAAGTCATAAGAACAAACCGTCTTTTGCTGAGCATCAGGACTTTGTATGTTCAAATCCTTACCGAGCCTGGTATATATTAGAAAGAAATTCAAAGCAATTTGGAACAATTTATATTTCTAACGAAAATACTATTGGAATAAACTTTTCTACCAGTACTGACTACAAATTTCTTGAAGAAATATTGAGCTATGTGAAGGCTAATTATTCTCCCCTGCCAGAAATAAAGTCTATAAGAGGGGCTACATTTGTTATAAATGTTTCTCCTAAAAACAAACCGTTGATCACAGCCCTAGAGATATTAGAATCTAAAGTTGTACAGATATCCTACTCGATTTAGTGGTGCATCAACACCCAAGAATCATACTGGCAATCAGGCCTATAATAATTTTTCGTTAATTGGGGATAGGACAACTTAATTATGCACTGCCCCAAGCGACAAAGATTGCCATTAACAACGTTATTGATCTACATTTTATATCAGGTCCTCATGCCCTTTATTATTGCCATTGGCTTATTGTTAGCAGCTTGGCGTAGCTTAAAAGAACCATCTCATCTAACACGATTAGCAGATCGCTTCGGCTTTGGACCAATCGGACCAAAAAAATCTATATGGGTCTATGCAGCATCGGTCGGCGAAATGAATGCTGCAAGGCCGTTAGTTCAAGTTTTTCTTGATAATGGCCATCATATTTTACTAACCCACTTATCACCTGCTGGACTGGAAGCGGGACAGAGGTTTTTTGGAAACAACCCAAATGTTACAAATCGTTATATGCCATTAGATTTTTTTTTAATGGTACAATTATTTTTACGCCGTGCTGAGCCTGCTTGTGGCATCGTTCTCGAAATAGAGATCTGGCCAGCTATGTTAATTGAGGCGGATAGACTGGGCGTACCTATGTACCTCGCTAATGGGAATTTAGTAGCTAAATCCATGTACCGGTTAAACACCTGGAAACGTAGCAGTTTGCATATGTACAAATTATTTGACCATATTTTTACCAGAGCTGAAGATTATGTTGACCGTTATGAAGCTACGGGTGTTCTACGCAAAGATTTGACGATAACCGGTGAGCTAAAGTTAGACACGCCACGTGACCCCATATCTATTAAAAAAGGGCGGGGTTGGAGGAAGACCTGGGTTGGTAATGAATTTACTTTTATGATTTCTTCGTCAGTCAAAGCAGAAGAAGGCGTCTTGATGCAATGCTGCGTTGAACTGTTAAAACAGCTCCCAGCCATTAGAATTATATGGGTTCCTCGCAGCCCACAAAGGTTTGACGCAATCACCCAAAAAGCAATAAAAGCCGGCCTACTTTCAATGAAACGTAGTAGCCATAAAACGAGTATTCCAAGCGAAATTCAAATTTTTGTTGGGGATAGTATAGGGGAGATGGATATCTACTTAGGCATGGCAGATATTGTTTTTGTAGGTGCAAGCTTCGACAACTCGGGTGGACATAACATCATAGAACCACTATCGGCCGGTTGCCCTGTGGTGATGGGTCCATCTACCTATGGCATTGACTTCATCGCCAAAGATGCAGCGTCAGCAGGTATTTTTCATTCGTTTCCCACGCCAGAAGAAATGACAAATTTCATATTAGAAAATGCAAGATCACCGCAGAAATTAGAGAAAATGCAATCTGACAGCACAGCTTTTTGTAAAATAAATATAGGAGCATCAGAGCTATGTTATAAAGTCATAAAATCTCTTAATTAGCAAAATAGCACTGTCTTTTTTATAATTTTTCCAGTTACTCCGTTATAAAAGTGGAAAAAGGCCCATGGCTGACTTAAAAAGCTTACTTGTTTGAATGGAAACCGTATGAAAAACAACCTCCGAAAAGGTCGAGAGCACCTACCTTATGCTGTGCCCTACGGAAAACAAAATATATCACAAGCTGATATTGATGCGGTAGTTTCTGTGCTAAATTCAGATTATTTAACACAGGGACCGAGTGTCCCAATTTTTGAAAAATCCATCATGGATTGTACAAACGCTAATCACGCAGTTGCTGCTCATTCAGCCACAGCAGCCCTGCACATAGCTTGCATCGCTTTAGAAGTTGGACCAGGGGATGTGGTTTGGACAGTTCCTACCACATTTGTGGCCACAGCTAACTGTGCGATCTATTGTGGCGCTGATATTGATTTCGTCGATATTGATCCAATTCGCTATACCATGTGCCCAAAAGAACTTCGAAAAAAACTGGAACGAACAGATAAACTTCCCAAAGTTATTATTCCCGTACATTTGTGCGGCCAATCTGCTGATATGAAAGAAATTCATCGCGTGGCAAACGAATATGGGATTCGAATAATTGAGGATGCTAGTCACGGCATTGGCGCTACCTACGCCAATTCCCCAATGGGTAATTGCCGTTACAGTGATATTGCCGTCTTTTCATTTCATCCAGTCAAAATCGTCACTACAGCTGAGGGTGGCGTGGCAACAACGAATTCAGAAAGACTGGCACAGTCCATGATGCTCGCACGCAGCCACGGGGTAACGCGGGATCCAAACCTCATGGAAAACAGTTCTGTTGGTGGGTGGCATTACGAACAAATCACTCTTGGATACAACTACCGAATGACGGACTTACAGGCGGCTTTGGGTAGCTCTCAGATGACCCGATTGACTCAGATAGTAGAACGCAGGGTGGAACTAGCAGCTAAATATGATGAAATGTTGCAAGAAATCCCAGTCAAAACTCCAATTCAGTCTATAGATACAATTTCAAGTTGGCACCTTTACGTAATTCGTGTTGATGCAGCCCGCCACAGGTCAGTTTTTGATTTTTTGCAGTCCCAGGATATTGGAGTTAACCTCCACTACATGCCGGTACACCTTCAACCGTTCTACCGACGCAAAGGCTTTTCACCAGGACAATTTCCTAACGCCGAAGCCTACGCTAAGGAAGCTATCTCAATACCTCTTTATTTTGGTTTAACCAATGAAAGTCAGAAATTTGTGGTAAAAAGTTTGAAAACTGCACTTTCCTAAATTAAGGATTTCGTATGACAAGAATTGCTCTTTTAGGCGCCGGAAGAATTGGACAAGTGCACGCCCGTGCTGTTTCATCTGTGCCAACGGCAAAGTTAGTTGCAGTGGCAGATCCTGTCAGTAAAAATGCCAAAGTAGTTCAGGAACAATATGACTGTGACATTCGAACCATTGATCAAATTTTATTGTCTGATGACGTTGATGGGGTAGTTATCTGTACCCCAACTGACACCCATGCTGATCTAATCGAAAAGTTTGCTAAAGCGGGCAAGGCAATTTTCTGCGAAAAACCCGTGGATTTGGATATTTCCAGGGTCCAGGCTTGCCTCACCGTCGTTCAGGACGAAAATGCAACTTTGATGGTTGGGTTTAACCGGCGATACGATCCTGATTTTCAAGCTTTGAAAGCCTCAATTGACGCTGGCCAAATTGGTGAAGTTGAGATGGTAACAATAATCAGTAGGGACCCAGCCGCACCCCCCGATGATTACATAAAGCGCTCTGGTGGCATATTTCGCGATATGATGATCCATGACTTTGATGTAGCGCGCTGGATGTTGGGCGAAGAGGTTAACAGCGTCTGGGCAGTAGCTTCGGTATTAACTGACCCTAAATTTAGTAAATATAATGATTTTGACAGTGCAAATTCAATTTTAACAACAACCAGCGGCAAGCAATGTACGATTACAAATTCTCGCCGCGCATCATTTGGCTATGATCAGAGAATTGAAGTGCATGGTTCACTGGGGTGTGTGTCGGCAGAGAATCATCACCTGTCACGTATCACAGTAGCAAACGCGCAGGGTTACACGAAGCCGCCTCTTCTTGATTTTTTCATGAACCGTTATATTGCGGCTTATGCGGCAGAAATTGAACATTTTGTAAATTGTGTCTCGAATGGTTCCCAACCTAGGACAGGCGGGCATGATGGACTGATGTCCTTAGCTTTAGCCGAAGCAGCTTTGGAGTCAGTACGGACGGGCAGTGCCGTAAATCCCAAGGACTTGCTCTCAAATGCCAATTAAAATTATGGCGACACCCCACATAAGGCCAAGCAAGATAATTATAAATACACAATAACTTTAGGAAAAATAAAATGGAATTACTGACGTCTGCCGCTTCACCATTTGCACGCAAAGTAAGAGTTTTACTACGTGAAACAGGCCAAATAAAAACAGTTAAAGAAGTACACGTCACAACCTCCCCCTATAAATCTGATCCAAAAGTACTGGCCGCCAACCCGACAGGAAGAATTCCAGCCCTTACAAGACCAGAGGCCACAACCCTATACGACAGTCGGGTAATCACACGGTTTTTAGATAGCCATATCAATGCAGGCCTCTATCCCGAAAAAAGTCTTTGGGACGTCCTCACAATAGAAGCAACAGCCGATGCTATAATGGATAGTGCTGTAAGTATTTCATATGAAACCAGGACTCGGCCTGAAGGCTTAATAAGCTCTGATTGGGTAGACGCTCAATGGCTTAAAGTTGTAAATGGATGTAAAGCGTTGCAGGGCAATTGGCTTGTTAATTTAAATGGTCCATTAAATATGGGGCAAATTAGTGTAGCATGTGCACTAGCCTATCTTGATCTCCGACACAGCGCTCGCAACTGGCGGGAGGGGAATGATGCATTAGCTGAGTGGTTTTCCAGCTTTGAGGGTCGCCGTAGTATGGTTGATACTCATGTAGATGGTTAGTTTTTTAAATACAGTTTTACCACTATGTATTCATCAATCGATAGCACTTTGGCACTCAATTAATCCTCCATAATAAATAAGATATTTAGCTTTCAAAAACAGATGCTTTTGTAAAATTTAATAAATGTTAGCGGAGTTTGACGGTATTACATAAATGTCATTCAAATGCGGCAAATTCACACCCCAGAGACTGCGCCGCAATGTCCGCTGGACGCCACTCAATCACTGAGCTAGGAACTGCTATAACACCAGTAACTATTCGATTTTAGACTTTAGAATTAAATTGGAGGAACCTCGTGGCACGTACAGATGAACACGACGGCAACCGTAGAGATTTTATTTATTATGCTACTGCAGGTGCAGGCGCAGTTGCAGCAGGCGCAGCAGTTTGGCCACTGGTCAACCAAATGAACCCCTCAGCGGATGTTCGCGCTCTAGCTTCAATTCGTGTAGATGTTGCTGATGTTGAACCTGGTACTCAAATCACAGTTCTTTGGCAGGGAAAGCCAGTCTTCATCCGTCGCCGTACCGAAACGGAGATAGAGAGCGCGCGCGCTGTCAAAATAGATGAGTTAATTGATGGAAATGACCGTAACGACAACAAGCCAGATATGCCCGCTACAGACGAGAATCGTTCACTGGACGAAGGTGGAGAATGGTTGGTCATGCTCGGCGTTTGTACCCATTTGGGTTGTGTGCCCTTAGGCGATGGAGCCGGTGATTTTGGAGGTTGGTTTTGTCCATGCCATGGATCACATTATGATACTGCAGGCCGCATAAGAAAGGGCCCAGCACCCCAAAATCTATTGGTGCCGTTCGCGCAATTCGATGGAGAAACTCAACTTGTTATTGGTAAGGAGACTGGATAATGGGCGGGATACCTCACGATCATTACGAACCCAAATCAAAGCTAGAAAAAGCAATTGACTCTAGGCTGCCTATAGTTGGTTTACTGTACGATACAATCATGGTTCCAACTCCAAAAAATCTAAATTGGATGTGGATTTGGGGCATAGTACTAACGTTCTGTCTAGCACTTCAGATTATTACTGGCATAGTTTTAGTAATGCACTACACGCCACATGTTGATATGGCGTTTGCGTCGATTGAACATATTATGCGCGATGTAAATGGCGGTCATATGATCCGCTATTTTCATATGAATGGGGCATCATTATTTTTTATGGCCGTTTATACGCACATGTTCCGTGGACTTTACTACGGTAGCTACAAAGCACCAAGAGAAATCACTTGGATCATTGGTATGCTAATATACCTTTTAATGATGGCGACTGGGTTTTTAGGCTACGTATTACCCTGGGGCCAAATGTCTTTTCATGGCACAGCAGTGATTACTGGCCTTTTTGGAGCAATCCCATTTGTCGGTGAGACACTTCAGTCATGGCTTTTGGGTGCGACGGCGGTTGGTCAACCAGCCCTAAACCGTTTTTTCAGCCTCCACTACTTATTTCCATTTCTGATCGCAGGATTGGTCATTATCCACATATGGGCGTTCCATACTACAGGAAATAACAATCCTACTGGCGTGGAGGTGCGCCGAGGATCTAAGGCAGAGGCAGAAAAAGACACCTTGCCATTCTGGCCATACTTTGTGGTCAAAGACCTCTTTGCCCTAGCTCTAATATTGACTATTTTCATGGCCATAGTAGGGTTTATGCCAAATTATTTGGGGCATCCAGACAACTATATTGAGGCAAACCCATTAGCGACTCCAGCACACATCGTTCCCGAGTGGTACTACTTGCCGTTTTACGCAATTTTAAGGGCGTTCACATCTGAGGTTTGGGTTGTTCAATTTGCAAGTTTTATTACCGGTGGAATTGTAGATGCCAAGTTCTTTGGTGTTTTGGCAATGTTTGGGGCAATCGCGGTAATGGCTCTTGCACCTTGGCTTGATACCTCATCAGTTCGTTCTGGTCGCTATCGTCCAATGTTCAAATGGTGGTTTGGAATTTTGGTGGCAGACTTCATATTTCTAATGTGGTTGGGTGCTCGACCAGCAGAAGAGCCCTACGCTTCATTAGCTCTAATCGGTGCAACTTACTGGTTTGCCTATTTCCTAGTCATACTGCCTCTATTGGGTGTTATCGAAAAACCATCAACACCACCTGCGACAATCGAGGATGACTTCAACACCCACTATGTCAAATCAGATGCGGCAAATATTGCCGCCCCAGCAGAGTGAGAAGGGGTCTAATTGTGCTCAAGAAATTTACTTTAGGCATCACATTAGCATTAGTCCTTGGTGGGAGTGGAGTACAAGCAGCCGGCAGCGAAGGCCATGTAGATGATCACGACTTCTCGTTTGAAGGTCCTTTTGGCTCTTACGACCAGGAACAATTACGTCGTGGGCTTAAAGTATACACTGAAGTTTGTTCCTCCTGCCACGGTATGAAGTTTGTGCCCATTCGAACCCTTGGCGATGAGGGCGGTCCCCAGCTGAGCAAAGCTGAGGTGCGGGCTTATGCTACACAATTTGTTCAGGTGTGGGATCAATCACTAAACGACGGGGAAGGAGATTATCGCGACGCACTTCCAGCAGATCATTTTCCAAAAGGTGGAAATTCGAATGCTCCAGACTTGTCACTTATGGCTAAAGCACGCGCAGGGTTCCACGGTCCAGTGAGCACAGGGATCAACCAGTTACTAAAAGGAATGGGTGGTCCAGAATATATTTTGTCATTATTAACTGGCTACACTGGCAAAGAAAAAACTGCCTCTGGCACCACTTTATACGAGAATACAGCCTACCCGGGTGGTTGGATTTCAATGGCACCACCACTAGAAGATGAGATTGTGGAATTTGAAGATGGGCACAAAAATGATCTGAAACATCTTTCAGAGGATATATCCGCGTTTCTAATGTGGACTGCAGAACCAAAACTAAACGATAGAAAGCGCGCTGGTACAGTTGGTGTTTTAATTTTGGGGCTTTTGACTATTCTTTTGTTTCTAGCAAACAAAGCACTCTGGAAACCAATTAAAAATCGAGAAATATAAGCGTTAAAATTATGTTTAAATCGCCCGCCTCCAACAAAAACACGCTAGACTCACTACGCACGATCCCCAATATACTCCTTTAAGGCTGGAGGTGGGTTGGAAAACAAGCTTTGAATTTCCTGAGGTTCATGGGCCAGTCCTTCTGCTACTAAAATAGCCTGATCACCAAACCTAATTGCATCATTAGTATCGTGAGTAACCATAAGTGCTGAAGCTTCTGTTAAATCTAGTATTTGGCTTAAAAGTTCTAGCATTTCGTCTTTCAATGCGGGACCAAGTGCTGAAAATGGCTCGTCCAACAAAATCAAAGGCCGTTTACGTAATAGAATTCTAGCCAAACCAACTCTGCCTCGCTGGCCACCTGAAAGGTCTCGGGGAAAATCAGCGGCTTTCTCACTCAAACCCACCTGATCAAGCGCATTTTTAGCAAGTAAAATCTGCTCTTCCGACAGGCGCATATTTGGGTTTATGCCCACAGCTATATTGTCGGCAACACAAAGATGCGGGAATAAATTATGGTCTTGAAAAAGAATACTCAATGGCCGCTCTCCAGGATGGTCAGACATAGGCTCACCTTCCCAAAGCACTTGGCCTGTAGTTGGCTTCAAAAAACCAGAGATACCATGAAGTAGTGTTGATTTACCTCCTCCAGACGGACCAATAATCGCGATGCGAGCTCCTTTAGAAACTTCAAAATTAGCCGTTAATGCAAATTTTCCCTGTCTGAAACAAGTTTGTTTAAGATTCAGTATGTCCTCGTCCCCCGCGATCAAAAATCCAAAAAAGAAAGAGGCTCTGAGCCACAAGAACGACTGACACCGCTGCAGCCTGATCCATTTGGTATGATCCCATTAATCGATAAAGTATAAGAGGCAGGGTTTGCAAATCAGGACTTGCAAACAACGCAATAACTCCAAAGTCACCCATTGAGAGCGCAGCCACTAAGCCCGCTGAGAAACCAACCGGGCGGCGCAATCTTGGAAAAACAATACGCATCAACCAAATGCCTCGTCCCATGTTTAAGCTCAACCGCAAATGTAGATATTCATTATAAATATCACGCACCGCTGGGATTAAAACGCGTAAGGCAAACGGCATAGCCATCATTGCATTTACAAAGGCTGTCACTGGTATAGCTAGACTTGCGGGATTGACGAATGGGAAAATCATTAGAAATAGGCCCGTGCCCACAACTAATGGGCTGGTAGAGAGCCCTAGAACACTGATTCCTTCTACTATTTTTTGAGTATTAAGCCTGCTGTAAGCAATAGATAACGATAAACCTAAAGCTAAAAAAATACAAACTCCCGTTGAAATCAATGCTATTAATAGAGAAGTTATACTTGCTGAAAAAACCTGTCCTGGCAGGCTTAAAATGCCTCCCAAGCCACGAAAAAGAATTGCGGAAAGCGGTAATATAAGAAATCCTGCGGCGCCAGAAATCCAGATTATATCCAATCTACGATGCTTTCTAGCCCCAAATTGATGTGCCAACCGATCAAGTCCAATATCCCCGACCTTGGGCAATGGTACTAGAAACGCTAGAAGTGCCACTATTCCACAAAGTCCAAACTGTATCGTAGCCAAGCTGGCAGCTTTTCCTAAATTAAACTCAAATCGAAACGCTTGGTATATCGCGAGCTCAATTGTTGTACCTTTGGGCCCTCCACCTACGGCCAACGCTACTGTAAAACTAGTTAGGCATAAAAGAAAAATTAAAACGAACGCACCCGGTAGCACACCCCTTAGCATTGGCCATTCAATTAGAAGAAATCTAGACCATGAGTTAGCACCAAGGCTATCAGTTAAACGGAACCTCTCCGCAGGCACTCCACTCCAACCCTGCAGGATAAACCGCGTAGCCAAGGGTAAATTAAAAAATACATGTGCTAAAATAACCCCAGAAGCACCGTAAATAGAAAGCCTTCCAAGGCCAAAAAACAAAAGTAACTCACTGATCCAACCAGAACGACCAAAAACTGATAGCAAGCCTAAAACGCCAACAAGTACTGGAAGAATAAAAGGGGCGCCTAGAAGCGTAATTAAAGCTCTACGTCCAAAAAAACTCTGCCTTGAGAGCGCTCGCGCAACCGGAATGGCGACAGAGACACTCAAAAATGCCGAGACAAGTGCTTGCCAAAGTGTAAACCGAATAGCAGACAGATCTGTTGGCAACAAAGGGCCAAATCCATGACCTCTCAAGGCAACCACAGCAGCCGTTCCAAAAGAAAAAGTCAGTAGAGCAGTAATTACTGCTCCACCAAATATTAATCGTAAACTTATTGCGATAACGCTGCCTGCCACTCTAATAGCGCGTCCTCACGCAAAAGTGCGGCATCAGAAGGACTAAATATTAGAGATTTCTTGGTAGAAAGAGCTTTTGGAAAACCGTCTGGAAGTCCCCCTGTCGGGGTAACTGCCGGGAACATCCAATTAGTAGTTGGGATTATGTCCTGAAAGACATCAGATACCATAAACTTTAAAAACTGATCGGCTAATATTGGCTGATCAGTTGAACGTAATTTTCCAGCAACTTCGACCTGCATGTAGTGACCCTCATCAAAAGCAGCAAATGTTTTTGAATTATCCTGCTCTGCAATAATATGGTAAGCAGGAGAAGTCGTGTAAGATAAAACCATATCAGCTTCACCTTCTAGAAACATGCCATAGGCTTCAGACCACCCAGCAGTTACGGTTACTATATTATCGTTTAAATCATTCCATATTTTTTTAGCATCAGCTCCATAAGCAGCTTTCACCCACATCAACAAACCTAAGCCAGGCGTTGATGAACGCGGATCTTGGATCACTATTTTTAAATCACTATCAGCAAGTTCCCTAAAATTTGATACCGTTTCTAAACCAACATTTTGTACGAAAGCAAAGTACCCCCAGTCGAAAGGAGTAAAGAATTTATTATTCCACCCATTAGGAACAGCATAATCTGCCACAATCGAAACTGGTTCAAAAAGGTCAGTTTTCATGGCATCAGCCATTAAGTTCGTATCGAGTCCAAGTATAATATCAGCCTCAGATCTGGTGCCCTCTAGCTTCACTCGCGACAATAGTTCGGCTCCGTCACCAGCACCAATCATCTGAAGGTCACAGGAACACTGGGCTTCAAAAGCAGCTTCGACAGCGGGACCAGGGCCCCAATCTGAAATAAAGCTGTCATAAGTATAGACTGTCAGTACAGGGGTGTCAGCAACTGCCGCACTTGTCAAAAACAGTCCAGCGAATAGGGAAAGGCTTCTCATATAAATCTCCATTTCGCCGAACGGGGTCAGAGATTGGAGAGTCCAAACCTTCCCTCCGCCGGTTCTAGCCGGTTCAGGTTCTACGGGTTCACTAATGCATCTCAGCCAAACTTGGCTCCCCGAGGTTCTTTATCGCTATGCCCTTCTTAGGCGGAATGCAATCCCTGAGATTTTAGATTTAATTTTTAAAAATTAGATTCCAGAATTATGTTGCGTTTCTTTTTACACAATTCAACAGTATCTTTGATTATCATAGTCTAGCTCTTGCTCCGATGCACCGGCAGAGATATTCTTAACTACAAAGGAGCTGTTTAGATGAGCTTGAATACTTTTGGACGTTTGTTTCGGGTTACCACTTGGGGTGAGAGCCATGGAGTCGCGATAGGTGCCACAATTGATGGGTGTCCTCCAGGTATTGAAATAACTGCGGGAATGCTCCAACGTTGGTTGGACAAACGCAAACCAGGGCAGAATAAATACACTACCCAACGGCGAGAATTAGATGAAGTAGAAATTTTATCTGGTGTTTTTGACGGCAAAACTACAGGCACCCCAATCCAGCTTATGATCAAAAATACTGACCAACGTTCAAAAGATTATACTGATATCATTGAAAAATTTCGTCCTGGTCATGCAGACATTACATATTGGCAAAAGTATGGGATCCGTGATTATCGTGGAGGGGGCCGAAGCTCAGCTCGCGAAACTGCCGCAAGAGTTGCGGCTGGTGGTTTGGCAAGAGAAGTTATTCAGGCCTTAGCGCCATCAGTTCAAATTACTGGGTTTATGTGTCAAATGGGTCCTAATAAAATTAATCGCAAAAATATGAATTTTGATGAAATTAGTAACAACCCATTTTGGACACCTGATGCTAATGCAGCAAAAGATTGGGCAAAATATTTAGATAATTTGAGAAAATCAGGTAGCTCAGTTGGCGCAGTAATCGAAATAATTGCCCAGGGTGTGCCAGCCGGAATTGGAGCACCAATCTACGGCAAGCTTGATACAGATCTAGCGGCGGCAATGATGAGTATTAATGCAGTTAAGGGCGTTGAAATTGGTGATGGGATGGCTGTAGCTGAGCTAACCGGCGAGGCTAATGCTGACGAGATCTCAATGGGTACAAATGGGCCTGAATATAGCTCTAATCATGCAGGTGGGATCTTGGGCGGTATTAGTACAGGTCAAGATTTAGTTGTAAGATTTGCAGTAAAGCCAACCTCATCCATCCTTACCAAACGTAAGACGGTAACAAAGGCGGGCAAAGATTCCGAAATTGTTACCAAAGGGCGACATGATCCTTGTGTTGGGATTAGGGCAGTCCCAGTTGGTGAAGCTATGATGGCATGTGTAATACTTGACCATTTGTTATTGCATCGAGGTCAAGTGGGCGAAAATCAGGGTAAAATTGGCTGACAAATTATCTATTATGGGCGTGGAATTACCACAAACTTAATATCTAACGATCCAGCAGTCTCAAACTTTAATGTGACAGCTATTTCGTCATCCACGTTCCAGTCATCAGTTAGACCCATAAACATTACGTGGTGAGCACCAGGTTTAAATTCAAATACCTCACCAGCTGGAACTTTCACTTTCATACGGTGTTTCATACTCATAACACCGTTTTCCATTATTGATTCATGAACCATAACTCGAGGGTAATCTCCAACAATCTTAATAAGGGTATCTTCGGCACCTTGGTTTTGTACAACAAAATATCCCACACCACTCCTCCCATTGGTTGGATATGCAAACGCATCCTTTATTGTGAGGTTCCCCAGAATATAACTTTCGGCTGAAACCGAACTACAAGCCATCAAAAAGGCAACTAAAATATATTTCATTTAAATTTTTCCGAAAGTTGCATGGCTATTTCTATATTTAACTATTGGCGAGATAAATCCAAGGGTTTAGAATGTCAAAGGTGCGTGTTATCGGAATTACATGGCTAAACTTCCAACTAAAGCAGACATTCTTAAATGGGTCCGCACTCACCCAGACAAATCGTCTAAACGAGACATCTCCAAAGCTTTTGGTATAAAAGGCGCAGCACGCATTGAACTCAAAAAAATATTGAATGAATTAAAAGCTGAAGGCCATATTACAAAAGTTAGGCGGGAATTTAATGATCCTAACAAATTGCCCCCAGTTTCAGTTCTACAAATGCTGGGACCTGACGACCAAGGTGAAATGTTTGCTGTACCTTTGGATTGGGAAGGCTCTGGAGTATTGCCAAAAGTGTTGATGCCAGTCCAAGCTGGAAAACCTGCATTAGGCCAAGGTGATCGTATTTTAGCTCGGTTAACCATTGAGAGTGGTGGAGAGGGTCATCAATATACAGGTCAGCTGATACGTCGCATTGTCGCAAACCCCAAAAGGATCCTCGGTATTTTTCGTACCAGTTCCGAAGGTGGCCGAATTCTACCGATTAACAAGGGTGAAGCAAAAGAGTGGCTAGTCAGTCAAGACGCACTTAATGGAGCCAAAGACGGCGAGTTAGTAGAGCTAGAACCGTCGGGTCCAAAAGAGCGGTTAGGACTTTCTCGCGGACGTATTATAACAAGGCTAGG
>Ga0209632_10002139_pt1 | contig 19216 bp, 16 predicted proteins | sample COG_10_FD_184754 | JGI IMG/M metagenome (GOLD analysis project Ga0209632, IMG submission 184754) | Pelagic Microbial community sample from North Sea - COGITO 998_met_10 (SPAdes) (version 2) | ecosystem: Environmental > Aquatic > Marine > Neritic zone/Coastal water | place: Helgoland, sampling... | reverse complement strand
ATCATCATCATCATCTGCGGTCGCTAGTGCGGTCGCGTTATAACATAATGGATGGCCGCGTTTACTAAATATATGAAAGAATTTGTCAGCTTTTTTAATTGTGTCGGCGCCATCGTTAAACATGCTTTTTTTCACGCATTTGTCTACAATACACTCGGCAATCCTGCGGCTGTCTTCCGTAGTTCTCTTTGTACTGTTGGCGACATAGTTGCCACTCTGATCATTGGAATGGTACTTTATGAGATCTTCACGCGCCATTCCCCAGTATATGTTGTTTTCTCTAAGCCAGCACCCACATTTCTCTATGTATCCTTTTGAGGAAACGGGTATGGTTGGACAATAACTTTGGTCATAAGCATTTGCAAACGACAAAGATGCCAATACACATAATGAAAATGTAATAGTATATTTCATTTTGTATTGTATCGGGCTATATATATAGTATACTTTTTTGTTTTTTATACATAAAATAGTCATAAGTGGTTTTCGAATGTATGTATATATTTTTTTTAGTAAATGATGACCGTGATAGAGATCACCAAAGTAATATTGTCACGGGGCGAGCATTGGGCTTTGGTTGAATATCGAACTGCTGATTCGAAAGGCACCTTTGGTGGAAATTTCGGATGTTTGGCGGATACCTTGGTCCCCGGACAAATATTTAAAGGCACAATCACGTTTAAGCGTGATCGAACCGGTCGTAAAAAAGTATCGTTCAAAGGCGTCCCCAGATCCAGACAAGAGCATGCCCTCAAGCATGCCCTCAAGATGGCTGGTATCAATTGGACCGATCGCGCCGCTCTTTTTGCGGCAATCAAGCCTGTTTCTCGTCTATTTTCTGCCTTGAAGAGCCGTCGTTCTGCTGAATTAATGTCTGTTCAGAAGATTGGGCGCAAGAAATTGGCGCGTATGTATTCAGCGTATGATGCGATAGCTCAGGAATTGTCGATGTCTATGGAATTGTCTAAGAGTTTGCCAAGTTTACATCGTTATTTGAATGAGAATCAGACGTCTGCCATTCTCAAATGGCATGGGAATATGGAGAATTTTGTTCGGGCAGTTGTCCATGATCCTTGGCGTATTCTTTACGACAAAGAATATGATTCATTTACATATGAATGTCAGAAAAGATCTGATTTTTTGTCGGCCACAACTCCTAAAAGTCGAAGAACCATGGTGGAAAAGGCCATGATTGATTTAAAATTGGCGTCAACCGATCCTCGTGCAAAAAGAGCGTCCGCCATTCACAAACTTCGCGAATATATGAAGGCGACAGGTAATTATTGGATGCCCCTGCGTCAATTTATTAGCGATTCGGGTCAGATAGATCCGAATTGGCCATGTACTATTCATGACGGCCATGTTGCTCTCGTTAAATATGCGGACATTGAAGCGTTTATTGGCAAAACAGTGGCCGATATTCAGGAGAAAAAGCAGCCCGAATGGATACCGCCGGGACGAGATGTTCTATTGGACACTGTACAACGTTCGGCGGTTATTCAGGCGTGTGAGAATCCGATTTTCATACTCAATGGTGGCGCGGGGACAGGCAAGACGACAGTATGTGCCGAAATCGTCAAAAGTTTAAAGAAAAAGGTATTGTGTGCTGCACCAACGGGAAAAGCGGCGCAACGTTTGGCCCAAGTAACTGGTGCTGAAGCTTATACCGTACATCGTCTCTATTATATGTCGGATGAAACACCTTTACCCCCAATTTTATTGCTAGACGAGCAGTCTATGCAAGAGCCAGAAATTCTAGCCATGCTCTTGAAGAAAAGGTCCTTTAACAAGATTATATTTGTCGGCGATACCGCGCAATTGACTTCTGTGGGGCCCGGGCAATTCTTTAAAGATATTTGCGCTTCTGGTCTCCCGAGAGTTGAACTGACCAAGATATATCGTTCAGGCGAAACGTCGTTCATTTCTTCGAACGGTCAAAAGATTAGGAATGGGGACGAGCGCCTGGATTACTCACCAGATTCGTTCATCGTACATGCTTATAAGAAAGACGAGGATATTATCGAAAAGGCCCGGGAAATATACTCGGACACCGGAACAATGCCGATGGTTCTTTGCAATACAAATTCAGAAGTTTGTAAATTGAATGGTCCTCTGCGTCAAATTTGTAATCCGATCGGCGCCAAGCCCTACTCTTCGCCTGTGAACATGGATTATTCCAATAAAAGTTGGCGCTATGCCGATTGGCGCTTTGGTCTTGGCGATTCAGTGATCAATACAGTGAACAAGTACACAGAGGAGACAAAGGAATTGGAGGTGGCCAACGGTGAGATTGGTATTGTGACAAAGGTGGCTGGTCCCATGGTTACTGTTCGATTTGACCGCGTTGTTCAATACGATTTGCGCGAAGATCCTACGATTCGGCCGGCGTATTGTTTGACTGTGAATAAGTCACAGGGGTCCGAGTATCCAGTGGTGATCATAAAGTCAACATCTTCGTGGGGAGATAAGCGCGAGAGATTTTATACGGCAGTGACCCGCGCAAAAGAAAAATGTATTGTGTATGAAGTGGCAACAGCGAATTCTGATTGTATTCGGGCGGCTCCTGCCATTAGAAAAACATATTTATTCAAACGTTAAAACAATATTTGTTTACTATAAAAGCTGACAGCAATGTATTTAAAAATGGCCGAACTCTGCTTATGTTGTTGCCAAGCTGCTTCCGCCGGAGGAGGTGACGGATGCGATTGTAATTGTTGTGGGGATCTATTAACAGTATTCGCGTGCTACCAATGTGCACAAGGCTGTGACTCGTGCGATTGTAATACTTGTGGGAATAGCAATTCACAAAATTATAAGCCTGTCGAACAAAATGAACCAAAAGTCCTCCGAATGTCCAGAGATGTAGAACTTGTATTTTAAGAATCCGACCGACTAAAATATAATTTATGACAAGCAAACGTATCCACTTTTACCAACTTATTTTCTAACAAAAAATGACGTAACATAATTGAGTTATGACGCGCAAGACCTATTGAATTATTTCTCGAAAAATTTGCCGACGATTTATCTGTAAAAATAAGTTTATAGATCTGTTTTCGATGAAACCAGTAAAGAATAGTGCCACCTACATTGACATAACACCAAACGGAGAAACGTTTGCAATAATATAAAAAATAAAAACAAAGACAACTGAACAAGTAGTAAATTAATATAATGATTTTTAACTTAATATATTGGTTCTATATACTCTAAAGTTCCGACTTTCCTTTCTTCTTGTGTGCAAGTACCGACTTGACGAGCCCGACATTGCTCTCCTTTGAAAGTTCAGCAATATCGGCAGTTTTCTTGCTATTCAAACCCTGATATGTCTCCTGAAGTTTTTGCACTTCACTTTTAAATGTTGATTCGATATTGGCAAGAGTCTGGTCGTAAATGGCGATCTTTCCGACCAGGGCATCTTCAGACTCTTCTTTTAAAGCAGTCACGACAGCCTTCTGGTCATCGTCGCAGTTTTCCAGAGTATCAACATTGCAAGCCGGTTTGAGATCATTGGTAAATGCCTTTAAACTTTCCAAGTCACGGGCTCCCTTGTACGCCTCCAGATTTGAAGGGTCGCCGAACTTGACTGTTGGAAAACCCTGAACACCGACTTCATCACACAAAGGCTTTCCAGCGCCAATGCAATCGACATCAGCCACCAAAACAGTGTCGGAATCGGCAAACTCACTCATTAGACTGTCCCATGCGGGTTTCATAGCCTTACAATGACCACACCATGGCGCAAAAAATTTCACGAAAACAGTTTTTCCAGCAGTGGCTTCGTCCCAAGTATCTGGACTAAGCTCAATGGCCATAGATGAAGCGGCAAGGGTTGCAATTACAATATTCTTAAACATTTTGTATGATTGAAAACATTCAAATACTCTTTTTTTAAAAAAATTTGGATTTTTATGATATCTATGTATTTAACAGTGTTATATTCAGAGTGTATATGTCAGTCATAGCACAAAAAACTGCATGGTTATTCAAAGCACCTGTCACCATTGGCCCAAACAATATTTCTATTACAGGCTCGTGGGAATCCGTCCCCTCTCTCACCACCAATGAACTCAGATTATCACCACTATACACAGCACATGTCCGAATTCTAAACTGGAAACAACAACTCAGAGGAAGAATTGTAGAAATGTGCGCGGACTGGACTGTTCACGACAATAAAACATTTTTTGTACACCTCAGAGTGTTTAGTAATTCTTCTGTGACCATGGAAGATATAGATATCGTCTCCGATTCGGTTAGAAAATCACTGCAACAACATCCATTCATATATCATGTACAAAAGTTATTTCAACAAGAACAGCCAGGCGAAGCCACGGAATCGGGCTGTTGAGGCAACACTGGTAACGACGGGGCCATCCATTCAGATTGGTGCACTAAAATAGCATCCTTTATCTGTCCAAATAAAGAGGCAATGCCCTCACCAGTTTTCGCTGAAGTAAACACGTGATCAAACATATTATTTGAAACCCAATCTGTAACTTCAGCAGAACAAAATGGATGAAGATCCGTCTTGTTTGACACCACTATTATGACAGGTTCATGCCTAGCAGGGCGCTTAGACACGATCGTCTTACGCCACCTTTCCAGATCCTCTGAAACGGTAGAGTCCATTACGTCGTGAACCAGAACAAATATATGCCCACGCATAAAATAAGAAGATGTGATAGACATGAAACGCTCCTGTCCACATGTATCCCACACGCTCACCTTCATGTCGTCAAGATCCATCGGCACAAAATCAACTGCAATCGTAGAAACATGTTTCGTAGTGTCTTGATTCAAACGCCTTTTGATAATAGAAGTTTTGCCACCACCAACAGAACCTACAAATACAACATTAAAACGCATTCAAATAAAAAATGACGTATTAAATACTTTATATAGTTATCCTTCTGAAATACATTCGGACATTTCACAACCACAGACATCGTTTAACGTAAAATCATTCTCCATAAGGTTTTTACTCCCTCCAAAGTGCGTGCATTTGCCACACGACTGACATTCTAACTGTGGTAGGTCCTTAAAGGCTTCTGAATTCTCGTTCATGGCATCCGACACAAAGCGCAAGTATCTCTCATACAATGGACAAGACATGACCAAAATTTTAGTAATCTATGACCAAAATTTTAGCAAATGAAAGTTCAGGACTCTGAAAAATCTATGACCAAAATTTTAGTAATCTATGACCAAAATTTTAGTAATCTATGACCAAAATTTTAGCAAATGAAAGTTCAGGACTCTGAAAAATCTATGACCAAAATTTTAGTAATCTATGACCAAAATTTTAGTAATCTATGACCAAAATTTTAGCAAATGAAAGTTCAGGACTCTGAAAAATCTATGACCAAAATTTTAGCCACGACAAATGAACGACCAAAATTTTAGCAATCTATGACCAAAATTTTAGCAAATGAAAGTTCAGGACTCTGAAAAATCTATGACCAAAATTTTAGCCACGACAAATGAAAGTTCAGGACTCTGAAAAATCTATGACCAAAATTTTAGCCACGACAAATGAACGACCAAAATTTTAGCGAATGAAGGTCTCTGTAAAAAAAAAATAACTTAATCGGATTATTTATATCTTTCATATATTTTGTGTACAGTATGCCCAAGTGTCCGATCTGTAACCATGTCCATAAAAATCCGCACGTGGGCATACGCCTCTTTCAGTCCGAAAATACGTGCGCAATTTGTTTGGAGAAGGATCCGCATATGGTCGTGATTCCTTGTGGTCATCAATTCTGCAAGAAAGACATATTGAAAATCGGTTTTAAAATAGGTGATCCGTTTAAACCAAAAGAGAATGCACTGCTGCGACCGGTTTCCAGTTCATCAGTACAAAGATCTAGGCACACATTGTTTATACCGAGTCCGGGCCCAATACAGGCGGTCATGCCTCGGCGCATCAGACGCGTGGGCATCCCCGTGAGCGGTCTTATGCCGCCGGCGCTTTCATCGCGTCTTCGGCGGCGGCGAACCTATAATAAGCGTTGTGGTTGGTGTGGCCGCCGCGGCCATGAGCTTCGAAAATGTTTGGTGCATGTTCGCGAGTGTGGATGTCGTAGCGGTGCAAGGACCCGTCGCCACCATGCAAAATTAAAGGCAAAACGTGTCTGTGGTAATTGTAAACACCGGGGACATCTGCGAAACACCTGCGCGAGAATCATAACATATGACTAAAATAAGCTATATAGTCATATATCGTGTTATGAATGGCTTGTCGGATTTGTTATGAAGACGGAGAACTGATCTCTGTTTGTGGATGTACGGGTTCTGCAGGATTGGTCCACGAAGAATGCATTAAAAAATGGATTCTTATAAGCAAACGAAAAAACTGTGAAATATGTCACGAGCCATACACTATTCAATTCGAAATACCAATAAAAATAAGTCCACTGGCGTTTATTAGTTGTGGCGTTATAATGTCAGCTTTGCATGCAATTTTCCTCAATCATCACATACATCTATTTCCACACGATTGTGGAAGCGTTCTCACCTTTTCCATTATGACAAATTCGATTATATCCATGTTGTGGTGTTCTCTACGCTGGCATGATAAAATATATCAAAAGATAGCCACCGTTCTTTGGTTTTTCATATTTATGGCTTTGTCATTGGTGCTAGAATCAAACGGTAGAAAGTTTAACATGGCGGCGATTGACTATTCTGTGACAATATCCACACACATTATATTTGGATTCTTTTCGTTCTCTAATATAGGGGACCGTCGATAAAAAAAAAATGTACATAATTATAGTTTCATTCCAAATAGTCTAGGGTGTCTCTTCCACGGCGCGCCAACTTTCCACTGATAATAATGATCCAATTCCCCCCAATCTGTCTGCTCTTTGAGTCCAAACCTTTTCATAGGCTGTTTCAAAATACCCGGATGAACAGACAACTTGAACAATAAATACTTGGATCTTTTATTGTATTCTGTCTGACAATTGGTTCTGATCAATTCTCTCAAAATATTTGCGCATTCTTCGCGTGAATGGTTCGCATCGAATAATTTGCCGTTTGTTTCTTCTACACATTCGCGGACAGCCGTCTCCACCTCATTCGCGTCACCCGGATCCGTTTTACCGCCAATGTCTTCAAATCGCCCCTTGATATTTCGGAACAAACGCACTGTCTGATGTCCGCGAAAGGTATACACGAGAATGCCGGCGGCCCTAACTGGAAATCCATTGTAATCAAATGTGGGACGGTCAGCCATGATGTAGAATGGGCGCATCCCTTATATAGGAGTTTTAGGTTGATATCTTTGATTCTAGGGCTGTGATCCTATCCTCTAATTCTTGAATCTTGGCAAATAGGTTTATTTTATGTGGGATCGAATCACCGAGGCGTCTGCGTTCGGATGGACATGGTATTATATCACTACAGAGTTCCAATTCGCCATCTACTTGGACTTTGCCTTTGATTTCCATGTCTCCGGCACATGTCAACGTTTCAAAGACATTCGATTGTGCGGTCATTTCTTCTATTTCTGTTTTGGTAATGGCTTGTAGGCACGTTTCTTTGGATAGTTCTGAGGTACAGCAGCCGTTATTTTTCCATATGGCTTTGATATCACCACATGTCATTGATGCGGCGGCGTGCGCGGCAAATATTGGGAGAATGAATAAAGTGGATCTCATTTATTTGGGGGTTGTTGAGTTATATAGTTGTTTTTGTTGGACAGTATAAATAAGTCGTTTGCCTTTAAAAATGTTGAAACCATCAAAAGGATTGAAGGAATTGTGGAGAGACGAGTGCAAGGGCAAATGTGTGTCTTATTGGTGGATAACCAAGGCGATTCCGGTTGGGCGATATGAGAGGTGTATATCAGAGTGTATAAAAGAAAAAATGGACAAAGAAATAGCCGATAAAAATACATTATATAAGAGAGTAAATAAAAAATAATATGTTATCCGTTAAGAGTAAAAAAAAATCTAATTTTCACCAAATGGTTATGCGCGAATATGTTTTCCAGCATGCCGAGAAAGACTTCAAATGCCCCCGTACAAAGGATGGTCTAATAAATCGCAGATATTCGGCATCATGCCGTGATGAAATTGCTGCTGAAGATGTCAAAATAAAAAAAATGGAGGGAAACAACTTCGAAGATAAGAAGAAAGCATATATCGGCAAGATATTGCAAGATACTAAAACTGCAGCAGTTGTTCAAAAACAGAAAGAAGTTATTGCTCGCGGTAAACAAATATACGAGCTAGATGAACTCGTGAATACAGAAGAAATGCGTGAATATGTAGATGAGATCAATGCCACTGAGAACCCGCCCGAATGTCGCGATATATATGACGAACGAATGCGACAACTTAATCGTATTCAAAGATTTATTTTGACCCAGATTTGTTATCAAAAGTTGGACTCCTTTTGTGACGGTCGTTGTAATGATGCGTACACCGCCCTGGGAAGTTCAACGTTCCCTGAAGGCGCTGCTATTCTGGAAGAATTTAAAAAAACATGGAACGCGATACATGACAAATATCAGACAGAAGGTTATTTCAAAGATATTGAATTTGATCCTCTTGTATCTGCGTTTATGTTGGACTTTTTGTCAGATGACGTAAAAAATTTTAATATACCGTTTAATAATATTGAGGACAAATACGACTCTGAAAAGGAAGATTCCGTCCATACAGATCCATGGGCCGCTTTTTACGAAGCATTTACAGATGTCCAATCCGAGAAATGGTATGACGAAGAAGCAGAAGGCCACAAAAAGTACTTTCAGCTTATTCCCGAAGACCCGTTTATGTTTTATATGTTTATATCGGACGAAGAAAATCGCGAAGTGCTTTCGCCCCAGCTTCGTTCTATTGTTGATGTATTATGCAAGTCACCGGATTTCGACGAATGGCAGCCTGAAGACACAACGAAACCAAAAGGGGAAAAGACCACACTTAAAGTCATAAAAGGTGGTCGGTCAGATAAAAGAGATATTGAATATCCTGATTATAATAAAGATACCAAAGAGATTGAGTTGCAAGAAGAAAACTCGTTAAAACCTTTACCATATGGCAAGTTTAAAAAGGGAGGTACCGCCCCTCTCGATCTTTCTCAAGGCGTGAAAATTTCGGGAAGTGGTAAATCTCTTTTTTTGACTTTATTAGGTTCAATAATTGTACGGTCTGCATACGATATACAGTTTGACTCTTTGAAGTTGGATATGACCAAATTTAACGAGTCGCTCAACGAATTGGACAAAGACGATGACGATTACGAAGAGAATAAAAACCGTGTTTGGGCGGAGCTATTTTTACAAGCTTATGAATGGGCATGTGAGACACAGGAAAATCATTTCAAAACATATAAGGAATGGGTTCCTTATTCTTTGTCCGAATGGGGAGCGAATGGTGGCATATTCCCAGCGATTTTGCATCACGAATTACAATCATTGAGTCATTTAAATGTTCGTTTGTATGGGACACGTCCTGTTGTCTGTGCATGTCCAAAGGGTTACGAGACTTATTATGGCTCAAGATTGACCTTGGTGAATAAGAAGCGCCCTGGATTAAATGTCGGAGATAATGTGGGGTATGGTGCTTACAAAAAAATTCCCCCGGGCCGAGGTGTAATTCTTAAGAAAGAAGGCGACCAAATTGAGTTGAATATAGGCACATATTGGACCCCGAAAAAAATATGGTTACCCTCGCGGATCGTTTTTTCTGGGCACGCGAATACGACTGGAATTTGCACTAAAATGTTAGACGACTTATTGGACGTTATGGAGACCGAAGAAGAAAAAAACAATCCTTGGTACATCCGTTGGGTGGGTACATACGAACAAGCTGCAAGAAGAATTGAAGCTTACAAGAAAAAACAAGCTGAAATGTACGACAATAACGATCCAAACTATAGTTTTGTGTCATATTACACCAATTTGATCCTAATGAATTTGGATTATTGGGTGAAACGCATATTTAATATTTGCAATGTGAAAGTAGACGAGTCTGGTGATGAAAACAGACCTATTTCTGATAAGGAAGCCAAATTTTGGGGAGGTGTCTTTGACGATATAGAGGCGAAATGGGTTGCTCTTGGTGCCGGAGCAGGTGCCGTCGGAGCCATAGGTGCTGCAGCCGCAGGTGCATTTGTGCTTGGGACGGGTGGCCTTGGAGCTGGAGTTTTGGCAGGCGTTGCTGCGGGTGGTGCCCTGGCAGGTTCGTTAGTTGGTGTTGGAGGCAAAGAATTACTCGGAAAAGTATACACTGCCATTAAAGCAGGGGGTATGTTGCTCTACAAACTGTTTATTATGGTCTTGCAAATGCCTTTTGTCCAAGAATTGATTCTCGACATGGTTACAGAATACAAAGATAAAATGTGTCGAAAAATGGCCATTGCTGAAAATAGAGTCAAAATCCGTCGAACAGATGGTAAAGGAGATGTCAAACAATTTAATGACCAATCTGGCGCGTGGGAATCTTTGTCACCGAGCGAAAAGTTAGATCATGCCAAAGCAATCGCAGATGAAAGTTCAAAAAAAACGAGCGGTATGATCAACAAATTCACGGCGGCGATACAGTCACTTTCGGGAGCGGAGGGCGATGGCATTGTCAATCGCGCGGCAGGTGTAATCAGTATGAACCAAGAAGACAGTCCAATCAAGAAAGTATTCAACTTAATGTACAAAATTCCTGGTGTCGAAAAAATTTTAACAGCTATCAATGTTACTCCTGACAAACTCACAGGTTTATTATCCGTGGCTCTCACAAAAACATGCGCAAGGACATGGAATTCTTTAGTAAATCTTAATTCTGGCATGGGAAGAATAATGAGATTGTATGACAGCATCGCTGGCGATGGAGGTTGTCTGGACGAGAGTGGTAATTTAGTCATTACAGACGGGGGAACAATGTCAAAAGGTGGCCAATATTGCTCGTATGCATTTGAACAAGCGCTCCATAATATCCCATACTACGCGATGATGGTTTTAAATGCTCTGCATAAAAATAAGTCGAATATAGAACTGGCGGAACCGGTGGTATCTGGTGGTAAAGAAACGTATACATTGAAATCGAATGGTGGCGCCCTATCAGAGGAATATCCATGGTTAACACAATACAACCTTCAGCTTCAGAACCTTATTGATAAACAGACATTGCCGTGTGGTCATGAAGCCCATAAAAAACAGGACGATGATAACTGGGCCACACATAAAAAAACGATCGTGGATTTTTATAAAAGGCAATTGGATCAATTCAATACATACCAGAATAAGCAAAAAACAAGGGCAAAGAGTACCATTGGGCCAGCATTCGGTGCCCCTAAATTCGACCAAACGCGAGCTAAAGAATATGACTTAAAGGAAGGGTTTCAAAATAAGGTTGTCCAAGAATCTTATTATGTAGCAAGTCAGATGACAGATGAAGAAAAAACTTCCCTAAAAAGAATAAAAGAAGAAACGGCCTCCGGATGGTCCGCTTGGCAGATGACAGGCCTTGTCCTAGCCGCTGCGGTTGGTGTGGCCGTTGTAGTAGCAGCTGGCGGCCCAGTTGCAGCACTGGCAGGAGCAAAAGCACTTGCTGGCGCCGCCGCATCCACAGTAGTTTCAAATGCGAATGCTGCCAAGGAGGCTTTGAGAACAGGGGTCCAGAAAGTTGAATTTGTCTATAGAAATGGAGCAAAAGTGTTGGCGAAAGGATATGAATTGGCCAATAATGTTAAAGATTCATATTTGGGCCAAATGGCAATCGAAGGTGGGAAAAAGGCAATCGAAGCTGGATTCAATATAGCAAAAAAAGGTCTCGAAGATGTCATTAAGACTGCCGTCAGAAATCCAGAGGCCGCGCTACCCTTTATTTACATGGGGGGTACAATATTAATGGGATTGGCACAACAAGCTCTGGATGCAGTCAGACATTTTGGTGATAAATATAAATGCATGCCAATGACTAAATTGTTTGCAGAACAGCCGACATGGGATGCAATTTTCCGCAAAAAGATGGCACTCAAAATTGACGAATTTATAGGCGTCATGGGCACTGATGCAACCAAACAAGGCCAACACACGAAAGCACTTCAGTCAGGTCCTGTCTCAGACCTTCGATTTGATTTAGTCATCCGAATAAAGCTCGCACTCCAGAAATGTGTCGGATTTGCAGCTTTTTTCGACGACGATATGTTTTGGCAATTTATAGATTTAGAAGGGACAGCAAAATTTTTCGAACAATACGCTGAACCCGAATGTTTTATGAAAAAACTAAACTAAAAATTAATTTGATTTAACTTAACTTGTTAATTTTATCAAAAATGTTTTGCATTGTGACTCTTTCTTCTTCTGACCAATTCTTACTAGAACGTTGTATGTGAGTGAAATGATTGACGGATTGGACGTAATGTTCATTGAAATTTCTCATATTTTCACGATGTCCTTTGACGAATCGTTCCACGACTGGTCGCCATTCTCTGGTAGTGTATTGAATCGTTTCGCCCATTTGCACAAAACGATTACTGATGTAAAAAAGCGCGTACATTCCAAAGTGATATCGTACGACAGCACCAGTGTCAGATTCTTGCAACAAATGGCCGCATTGATTTTCGAGCTGTATTTCTTTCGAGGATGCTATTTGAACGGTTTCGCCGATATAGTTTGTGAATTTCGAATTCGTGAGCAATGCTACTGGCGTTGTTATCTGGGGGCCGTCCACCTGCTTCGTACATGGATAATATTCATCTTCTTTGACTAAGAAATGAATGGGATGTATCTCTACAAGAGTATATGGTTGTATATTTTCCGCCGCAATCACGCGTCCATTTCTGTAAATACATTTGGCCCAATTGAAAATGTTATTTTGCGTGTCTATTTCTAATAAATGATTGTACACATGTCCTGCAACCGCTGCGTGATCTTTAAAGCTGATTTGTTCGTCTTTCTCTTTATTCTTTATATGTTCAACGACATAATTCCTACAACATTTTTTGAATTTTTTTCCGGAACCACACGGACATTTTTCATTTCTTCCGACTTTTAAACTCATTTGTATTTATTTTGCGGCTTCAAATAGTCCATTTCTACTTGAAAAAATAGTATTTAATATCAAATTCTTCTATGAACCGCATGTCTCTTATAATCAACGCGGATGATCTGGGTTATTCTTCTGAAAGAGATGCTGGCATATTCCATGCATTTGAATGTAAAGCCATAACGGCAGCTTCTTTGATCGTGAACGGGCCTTCTGCAGAGTCTGCCGCGAAGAAGGCAAAGGAAGTCGGTCTTTATCTTGGCATGCACTTGAATTTAACCGAGGGTAAATCTTTGTCTGGACCGTCTGCGATTACAACCGATAAGAATCTTTTGTATTACAAGTGTGAATTTTGGAAATTGATTGGTCATAGTGTGGCGGACTATGCAGACGCGATTCACGACGAGACGTCTGCCCAGATGGAGCGCTTCAAGACATTGACGGGATCATATCCCAAGCATGTGGACGGTCATCAACATGTACATATTTTTCCGGGAATGCCGGATCTTCTCGCCCCCATTTTCAAGGAATACGGTGTCCTTTCCGTTCGAATCCCCGACGAAGATGTGGAAAATTATGCGTGGTTGCCCGCCGAAAAAAAAGCTAGATACGAGAGTCGATTTCCAACGTGTCTCCGGGCCCGACTCGTGTATCGTAAGGAAGGAATTCGCGCCCCAGAGTGTTTTATCGGCCTTGGATTAATGGGCAAAGATATGAACCGTGAAAGATTTTTCGAAACATTGTCTGGGGCATTTGGTACAATAGAGTGGATGGTACATCCCGGATATCCGCGAAAGGCTTCCCGCAATTTTTTCGGCGATTTGTTTGACAGTTCCTCCGAACGAGAGCACGAATTGAAGGTATTGAAGGGATTAAGTCATAATCTTACGCTAACGGATTGGTCTCATTACGAGTTGATGTCATATCAATAATGCGTTGTGCCACTTGAGGACGAATTTTCTTCGGAACGTCCGCCATCATTATGGCCAATTCTGATATCGACGGTTCTTTTCTACGAGACGTTAGCCGCCAAAACGAGACTTTATCTCGCGCTATCTCTTCTACAGACAATATAGATACACATAGACCCATTCATGAAATGAAACAATTTATACTTTATACTTTATTTAATTTTAGAATATGATTTAAAAATATGATTTAATAATTTAAAGTCCGAGTTGGCCCGCAGTGCGTGCCTTTTCGTACTCCATGTCCTTGAGGAAGGCGTTCTCGCCATTTCTAACGGCTCTACAGCCAGGATACACGTTAGGGCCCCAATGTCCGGTGTTTAGGGTGATTTTGGAGTAGGTACCCTTTTTGGCATCGTATGAGAGCTGGTGTCCTCTGAAACAGACAGTGTTAAGGTGACGGACCGGTGAAAGGAATTGGTCTTGGGAACCATAGTTCTGGAGACGATCAAATCCGAGGGCATCGGCATATGCGCCAGCGCCCGGGTAATGTTCCTGCGAGAGATCGAGACGAGAGTTTTGGATATCGAGGGTCTGGGCACTGTAGTGTCCGGAAATGTCGAGCGGGTTGCTGATGTTGTATCTGCCTTCGGGGATCCAAAGGGCAATCAAATCACCAGTGAAACGGTCCTGTGCCAACTCAGTGGGGAATGAACCCTCAGCGGGTTGACTCTTATCCTCACCCACACCCTTGAACAGATTGGTGCCTTCTCCACCGACATATGATGAAGCGAAGATATCTTCGGCGATCATCAGGTTCTTTGGCTGTTTCACTACAGATTTGTGGTAAAACGTATAGTGACCAATGTGGACCTTGTGGATCACATCATCGGTCAACATAAAGTCGTGGTGGCCGTGTGCGGTAAATCCGGTGTCAAGTCCGCCTTTCATGAGGATACCCGAGGCCATGTTGTACGTCATGAATGGGCGCAATAGAAGCACAGTTCCCTTTCCAGTGGTGTTGATGCCCGCAGCTTTGGCGTTCTCAACGGCCTCGGCCTTGGCTTCCGAATAACGGATGCGTACGAAATCGTCGTCGTCCATCGAGTAGATGAAGATATCACGGTTATCCTCGCCGCCAACTTCGTCGGCATTGGGGAACTCGTAGTACTCACCAATCTGGCGCTCACGGACAAGCAAATCGCGTGGCTCACCGATGAAATCAATATCAAAGGGGCGAGTCTCGAAGACCTTGCTACCACGGAAGGTCAAGAGGTTGGCTGGGCCCTTCTCGAGGTTGGCGGCAGCGCCACTTCCCTTGCGATAGAACTCGACCTCTGCTGACGGTACCATCGTCACGTAAATCGACATCTTTGATGGGAGGATCCATACATTGGGCGAGACGCCCTCGTACTTCATCTGATCCTTCAATTCTGCATCTAATAGGTATAGACCGCGTTCCTGCTTCTGTACGACGGCCCAACGGCGGCGCTGGGCGCGCAAGAGCTGTCCTGGGCGAGTCACGACAGAGCCGTGCTGGCGCTCCCACTCCTTGTAGTGGTTCTTGCTGGACAAGAGTGCGTGAATGACACCGTGGTAGGCGGTCTCATTGACGGAATCGACGATCTGGCGCAGATTCATCAGGTAATGCTGGCGACCTTGATCAGTTTTATAAAATCCGTGTTCGATAATGAACGCGAGACCTCTTCGTACCAATCGATCTGACCTACTTTCACGCTCCGCAGTCACATAGCGAGGAACGCCTTGGTGGGGTTCCAGATCCATAAGGGTCTTGTTGAAACGGAAAATATCCCACTTAACGGATAGATCGTCGGTCAAAACCCACGGTAAGACGGCGGACGTGTACCAGGAGTCTTCCTCTGTGATGAGGTAGTCTAGGACTGTCTCGAGGTGCTTGTTCTTGCCCTCGTATGCCTTGGGCAAATTATAAGTCTCGTGGGCGAATTTATCTTCCGCGAGCATCTTTTGGTACTGCGGCTCCACCGATCCAAAGAACGGTTGAAGTTGGTGGTTTGCGTTTCCATTTCCTACAGAGTTGAGTACGGTTGAATCTTCAAAAGAGGCCATTTTTTGTATACAGAAATCGCGCGACTTATATACTGTATTTTATTAATCAAAAACGCAAAAAGTGTTTTTACAAAATCTAAAAATGGGTATTTATGTTGCATACGGAGTAGTATATGGGCTCTGATTTTTCAGGACTCTCTGTAGGTTCGGTATTCGAGTCTTTGGATTGGATTTGGAAATCCTTTCATCGAGATACGGCTCTTCTAATCTTGGGACTAGATGCCGCCGGAAAAACGGCCATTCTATATTCCTTGCAACTGGGCGAAGCCATCGACTACACTGTCCCCACGATTGGTTTCAATTTGGAACAGATAGAAGTTGGAAAACTTAATATAAAGATGTTTGATTTGGGTGGCCAAGATAAGATTCGCGCTTTATGGCCCCATTACTATCAACAGAGTTCGGGTATTGTTTTTGTCGTGGACAGCAATGATCAAGATCGATTCGAACAGGCAAAATCAGAATTGCATGCGGTCATGTCTCACAAAGAAAATGTCGGCAAACCATTGGTTGTATTGGCGAATAAACAAGATTTGCCGTATGCGGCAAATAAAGAAATCATCACAGAACGACTTGCTCTAAATATAATCAAAAGTTCGGACTGGTATGTCATCGAATGTTCAGCCACTAAAAACCAACGAGCAAGGATCGGATTCGAATGGCTTGCCAATCACATGTAAGGAATATTCGTTTTTTGAATATAAAACATAAAAAAGAAAGAATAAAAAAATGGCAACTGCTAAAACGATCACACCCGCCCTGGTCTCGTCAGCTGTTGCAAATCCAACGTTTCATCAAAACCATACACAGTTTTGGCAAATGTTGTGTTATCTTTTCACAGAACATGAACAGCAAAAGGTATGGCGCAAAATACCTGTGGACACTTTTAGAACCATCATGGAACAATTGAACGTCGTCATGGAAGCGACAGAACAATATTCTACCATTCAGAGCAACAAACAGCTACTGTATCATGTGTATATGGCAGGACTCGTTTCTATAAAAGGCGGTCGGACAGTAGCACAATTTCAAGCCCATGAAAGGTATTCTGTACTTCAAGCATTTCATTATTTGTACAAACAATTATTCGCGTTGAATGTCACAATGCCATTGTTTTGCCATGTCGCAGAAGACTTATAGATCAAGAATTACATTTTTAGAGTATAAACCTTAAACAATATATATAAATATGTGGCGTCCCGGACCCTCCGCAACTCTACAAAAAAATACCGTTTATTCTTATCAACATCAAAATAATAATCTAACTGTTCTTTTATGTCCAGTCGCTGGTTCTTCGGTCACCGCTTACATGCGCGCAGTCAAAGCCGGTTCAAAAGACGAAGCCGCCACCACACCCATGGGCGCCGCCCACTTTATCGAACACATGTCTTTTCGCATTCAAAACGGAAAGATCTGGTCACTTGCGTCCAAAGGCGATGTCATCAACGCCGAAACAAACATGGATTCGACGCGTTTCTATGTAGTCCATCTACCAGAACAAACCGAGGAAACGATTCAAATTGATTCTGAAAGATTTCAAACTGCGGCCGTCCCCGCTGAAAAGGTTCCTGTAGAAATGAAAGCAGTCCTCAATGAGCTCGAAAGAGGCGAGAGAGCTGGAAATAAAATGTTTAGAACGACTGGAGCCGTCGCCATTCTAGAACATCCGTATCATCATTCCACCATAGGAACGATGACCGATGTCCAAAGAACGTCCGCAGCAGATATGGAACATTTCAGAGCCAAATACTATGTGCCCAGTAATACCACCCTCATATTCGTAGGCGCAATGCATCCAGAAACCATTCTCAAACATGTGGATACACATTTTGGAGGGATACCGGCGGGCGAACAAGGCGAAAGAGTCCTAACGCAAGAGCCGGCACAATTGGGCATGCGTTATGTGGAACTAATGTTGCCGGCACCGTGTCCAATGACATGTATGGCATTTAGAGCGCCGGCTGGCTCCAAAAAAGAATCGGTAGTTTTACAATGCATCTCAAAGTTATTGTACCACAATGGAGAAGGCCGTGCAAAATCTTTGATTATGGACAATACATTGCATGATGTTTCGACGTATTCTCCAAGACAGCTAGACCCTTATTTATGGTTCTTTCATGGGACACAGGAGACCACGAGCCCAGAAAGCCGTCTAGAAGTGCAACAAAAAATGCTCAATACACTAGAAACATTTGAAACGCATCCCGTTTTGACTTCAGAACTAGATAACGTCAAAAATGTAATGCTCGATGAATGGAACCGCAGCACAGAATCCGTACAAGATCTCATGGCGGAATTGGGCCGGGGTGTTTCCATTGGCAATTGGAAAGATTTTCAGGCTCGAAAAGATGCACTAGAAACGATTACGCCCAATGATATCGCTATGACGGCCGCCACCATTTTTAAATCTCATAACATGACAGTGACGCACGTCATACCGACGAAAGAACCCCTTCATAGTTCTGCTGGTATACAGATAGAGTCAAAGGCGGAAAATATTTCGCCATCTGTTGCGGATATTATGTTAAAACAACAAAACAGCGATTGGAAATTGCAACGGATCGGACCTGTTACAAACCTCATCCATACGCCACGAGCAAATTATGTTCGTACCACACTATCGGCACGGTTTTCGCCAGCGGACCACGATAAGGCCTCATTGTTAGTATCAGCATTGCGCGAACCAGACGAAGACAGGGATATTAGTTCAAAATTAATGTCATTGCATGCTGAAAGAAATTTCATGCACGATCATGAGTTTATACATATGAATATGGCATTGCCATCGGACAACGTGTTCGAAACGGGCACCGTCATTGTCCAAGAATGGCATAATTCCAATTTTGACAGCGACAATGTAGAACTACATAAAAGACATTTGATCTCAGAGTTATTGTCAAGACGCACAGACCAATCTTATCAAGTTAAAAAACATTTCATCCAATCACTTTTCGAAAAAACACAATACAATATCCCTTTGGAAGCCAGAGTTCAACGCATTAAAGAAATAAGTATGTCAGAACTCGAAGAATTTCACAATCAATTGACAAGCGACGTCTCGACGTATGTAACCATGATCGCACCCACAACCAAAGTTGCGGCAGAATTGGGCAAAATATTTAATTCCACAGGTACACCACCAAAGACTACTCTCGAATGGACTTCTTTGCCCAGAAAAGCAACGGAAATACATCAAAAATTGCCAGGATTTGGCTCGGCATC
>Ga0209632_10002128_pt1 | contig 19247 bp, 11 predicted proteins | sample COG_10_FD_184754 | JGI IMG/M metagenome (GOLD analysis project Ga0209632, IMG submission 184754) | Pelagic Microbial community sample from North Sea - COGITO 998_met_10 (SPAdes) (version 2) | ecosystem: Environmental > Aquatic > Marine > Neritic zone/Coastal water | place: Helgoland, sampling... | reverse complement strand
CACATTATTAAGACTGTTTGTATAAGATTGAACTTCTTGGTTACCCCAGCCACCACCGCCAATTTCATAAGTCCATTTGTTGGTGTTAATTGTCCCATTGCCGTCAAATTCATCTGACCACACTAAGCTGTCGTTATTTCCAGTACCTCCGTTGTTATCTTCATCTACAAAAATTGTAATATTTTGAATTTTTGAGATGCTGTCATCTGAGGTTGAATACGCATAAATAGTAATGGGGAACTGATTAAGTCCTTGGGTATTTACGGTGTATGTAAAGTTACCACTTGGACTATCAACCTCATCCGCAGTCCCAACCTTAAAACCGTATCTAACGGCATTAGTAGCAGTAGCTGAAAGGTTTAAAACTCCCGAGCCGTCTCCGTTAGGGTTGTTTGCGTCTTGGCCTTGTATGTCAAGGGATACGACAAGATTAGTTGGTATTACGGTATTGTTGGTATTGTTGTTATTAGGGTTATTTATATCCTCACTATCACTTGAAGAACATCCATAAATCGCCAAGAGCACCAATACAGAAAGATTAAAAATAAATGTTAGTTTTTTCATTACGGCAAATTTATAGTTAATAAAAAAAAGAGGCAAAAAATTTGCCTCTTTTTTGATAAAATTAAGATCAAATTACTATTCAGCGACTAAAATCATCCACCATGTGAACTCTCCAGCACCATCTACAGTTCTGAGATATAATTCATTTTCATTATAATCCCACAACTCATATGTATGACTACCTCCAGTATAATAGGTGAAAAATGCGTTATTGGTTAATTTTATAGAAATCTGTCCTGGATCAATAATATTCCAGTTTTCAGTATAATCTGCATATTCATAATTTAGTACATCAGCACCATCTTCGCCGCCAGTACCATTGTTCCCTAGTTCTGCATATACTTGAGCCGAACGGCCAAAAATAGTTCCGTTAGTCATATGGTTAAGAGTTCCATCAGAATTGAAAGTCCAGCGATCGTCGTAGGTTCCTGTACCAACTTTATCTTCAGGGCCTGCTCCGTACCACTCACATGGTATAAGACCACCTACTGGACCTAATCCAAAATGCTGCCCTACTTCAGACTTAACTCTCCATGTTTTTGAGCTACCGCCCGTAAGCGCTTGAACTAAATCAGCTGGAGGGGTGTAGGTTGCTAAAACTTCAATAGTAAAAGTCGTTGAAGAAGGACTGCCTGCAGTTCCGTAAGCAACAACTGTTACATCATAGCTATTTACTCCTACAGCATAAAAAGACTTTTCAAGAACTCCTGAGGCCACCATTTCTTCTGCGCCATTAAATATATATTTATAAGTAATAGCCCCTTCTGCAGATGCATTGAAGTTTACAACTCCGCTACCATCTCCGTTAGGGTTTTCGGCATCCAATCCAACCACATCGACCGTAACTGCTAAGTTAGTAGGTGTTGTAATATCGCCAAATTCATAAGTATCTTCCTCACAGGCCGTAAAAAGCGCTAAGGTTAGACATAAACTGAATAAATGTTTTAAATTTTTCATATTTTTTATTTTAAAATTGTCTTGTTTTTGAGCGATTAAACTTAATCAAGGGTTAATGAAACATTATCTAAATTAACTACTCCGGCTACAGCGTTCAAGTCAAAAATCACTCTTGCTTGTGGATCTCCAAATCCTATAGTCTCAAACGTATAACTATAAGTTGTTCTTGTTGTAGTAATGTCTACTGTCTCTGCCACATTAGTCCAAGGATTAGCACTTAGTCCTATTCCTGCTATGATGGATCTGTTAGCATCAGACCAAGCGTCAAATGTTAGCGTGTACGTTTCTCCACTGATAAGCTCAACAAATTGACTTGTATTCACAAGGTATGGCTGTGTTGAGTCAGGATTGGTAACATTAACAGAGTAATAAGTGTTTCCTGCAGCATCTGTAGTTACCGGCGCAGCAGAAGCAGGATCAACTCCCACAAGCCAAAATTCACTACCTAGCTCAAAATCACCATTGGTTAATAATCCGTCATCAAAACCTTGAATAGGTCCATCGCCTAAATATAAACCAACATTATCTAAATTAACTACTCCGGCTACAGCGTTCAAGTCAAAAATCACTCTTGCTTGTGGATCTCCAAATCCTATAGTCTCAAACGTATAACTATAAGTTGTTCTTGTTGTAGTAATGTCTACTGTCTCTGCCACATTAGTCCAAGGATTAGCACTTAGTCCTATTCCTGCTATGATGGATCTGTTAGCATCAGACCAAGCGTCAAATGTTAGCGTGTACGTTTCTCCACTGATAAGCTCAACAAATTGACTTGTATTCACAAGGTATGGCTGTGTTGAGTCAGGATTGGTAACATTAACAGAGTAATAAGTGTTCCCTGCAGTATCTGTAGTTACCGGCGCAGCAGAAGCAGGATCAACTCCCACAAGCCAAGATTCACTTCCTAGCTCAAAATCACCATTGGTTAATAATCCATCGTCAAATAAACTGGTATCGGTAGCTTCTCTGTAAAAATATAAATTATCTACATAAACAATTGCATTGTTTCCTGTCGTATCGTATAACAACTGTGTAATTCCAGAAACATCAGTTGTATAGTCTGCTAACGAAATATCTACGCTTACCCATTCACCAAGGCTGATAGGGTCGACAAACTCAATGTCTTCTTTCAAAGGGTCTCCATCTGCATAAGAAGTATTAACTAACTTAAGTCCTAAAACAGTAGCGTCTGGAGTCCAATAGTCAAAATGAACAAATTCCATTGCTGAAACATCCGTTGCATTTCCATAATCAGTTACAATCCCTGTATAGTTTAAATCATTATAAAACCACGTATTATTTCCTTCAACTTGCACCTCTGTAAGGGTTGTTGTTTGTCCCCAACCCGGGTTAAGTTCAGATAATTCAATATTGGTATATACATCGCTGTACAAAGAGATAACATCATCTGGTTGTCTTGAGGGCGGAGTTGGAGCTGATGTTAAAGGAGCTATAATTTCCGTCACTTCAAAATCTTCAGTATAAACTGTCGTTTCGATTGCCGCTCCCATTGCTTCTACAGTAATTGTGTAGGTTCCTGGTTCTAAGAAATCCAAAAACACTGTTTCACCAATATTCCCCGTAACTGGAGAAGGTGTTTCTTCAGTAGTTCCTAGAGAAGTCACATCAAAACTTACAGCGCTGTCAGCCGAGACTGTAACATTTACACGTTTAGAGATTGCAGCATCATTTTCAATAACGACCTCTAGATTAGAAGGTGCTTGAAATGAAACGACCAACTCTTGTGCGAGTGTTGTTTCTAACCCTGTAACGCCGTAGGCTACAGCCGTAACTGTATAAGTCCCTTCCACATATGTATGTGTGGTGTTTTGGCCATTATTGAAATTTTCAGGTTCTGGAGTGTCATCTCCAAAATAAATATCAAACCCAATAGCTCCTTCTGCAGTTGGCGTGATTGTTACTAACCCTGTATTATCTTGAGTCACTTGAAAAAGCATTGCTAATTCAGAGGGCGCCTCAACATTTGAAATAAAATTTAAGTCTTTTTCATCGTCAGAGCAAGTGGTTAATGCCAGAACAACAACACAAAGACTAAGTATATATTTTAGTATTTTCATAGTTATATTTTTTAATAGTTTGGATTTTGATTCCAGTTTCCGTTAGAGAATTGAATTTCTTGGATTGGAATTGGAAATAATTCATGTTTACCAGCTTGAAAGCCATCAATTTCAGATGGTGCTTGTCCGGTTCTCACAAGATCAAAGAAGCGATGTCCTTCGCCTACTAACTCTACACGTCTTTCATGATAGATAGCGTCGGTTAGTTCAGATCCAGCGGCAGTTACATTATTAGCGTTAGTCCCAAATGCACGTGTGCGTACCAAGTTTAGGTATGTTTGTGCTTTTGAGTCATCAATACCGCCTCTGTTATTAGCTTCAGCAGCCATAAGCAATACATCTGCAAAACGAATTGATCTGTAATTGTTAGGGTTTGTTAAGTTTTGATCGCCAATGTTTTGATCGCCTTGGCGAGCAAGGTATTTTCTATTGTAATACCCTGTGTGCTCATATCCTATTCCAAAGGTGGCTCCAGTTTCTGTTGCCCAAGCTTCAATATCAAGAATAGAAACCTCTTTTCTTGAATCTCCAGCTTCAAAAGCATCAACTGCTTCTTGAGTTGGTACATTAAAGCTATATCCAGAATCATAGGTTGGACCTGTGTGATTTCTAATTCCGTTAAATCCAACGGCAACATTTCCTTCACTACATTGAAGACAACCAAAACCAGCACCTTCTGCATCGGTATACTGAACCTCAAATACAGACTCCACATTATTTTCACCTTCGATTTCAAACATAGTTGCATAAGTAGCAGCAAGTTGATAAGGTCCATTATTAATCACATTGTCCAATACTGTTGCAGCATCACTAAATTTATCTTGGTATAAGTACGCTTTTCCAAGCAATGCTTCAGCAGCCCCTTTAGTAACACGTCCTACTTGAGGCGCAGTATACTCTAAGTTACGAACTGCAAACATTAAATCACTTTCAATAAGCGCATACACTTGTTCTACGGAAGATCTAGCAATAGAAAGTTCATCTCCTGGCACAAATCTTGTTCCAGCGCCTTGTAAAGCAGCGTCATAGTTTTTTATTGGAAGTGCTCCAAACCATTTGACTAATTCAAAATGGTAATAAGCTCTAAGGAAACGTACTTCTGCGACCATTGCATTACGGCCTTCAAAGTTTGTTTTATCTTGGAATTCTAAAAAGTAGTTAGCTCTATTCACTCCGGCAAACATCCAACTCCAGACATCTCTCAGATTGCTATTTACAGCCGTATGCCCCATGTCGTCTATTTGTTGGAAGCCTACAACATCCGTTGCACTTTCGCCACCACACAATGTGTTATCAGATGCAATTTCGCCTAAAAGCACATTAACGTAAGAGGCTTGAAGCAAGTCATAAACCCCAATTAATGCCATGTAATAATCATCTTCAGAATTAAAATAGGTTTCTGAGTCGATATTATAATTTTGAGTTTCGTCTAAGAATTCATCCGAACAAGAGTAAATTCCAGTAGCAATTAGCGTAAACACTAGAATTGCAGATATTATGTTTTTGTTGTTTTTCATCGTGTTTTAGTTTAAAATGAGATATTTAGTCCAAAAATATACTGTCTAACGGTTGGATAGAACCCATAATCAATACCACCCCCAAGAGCGGCTCCGTCAGTAGCTGCTGGATCAAATCCTTTGTACTCAGTAAAAGTAAAGGCGTTATTTACAGATAGGTAAAGGCGTACTTTAGACATCCCAATATTCTCTAGAGCCTCTTGAGGTAAACTATAGCCTAGTTGTATGTTTTGAATACGCACAAATGAAGCGTCTTCTACATAAAAGTCAGAAAATAATTTGTTTGTAGAGGCGCCAGTTGTTGCTCTAGGCACAGTATTACTAGTTCCTGGTCCTGTCCAACGGTCTAAGTAATAATCTAAACGGTTTACGTTTGGCTGGTCACGTTCGTAGTTACGAACCATGTCCTTTCCGATTTCTGCATATGTGTAAGCGCTAAAATCAAAATCTTTGTAATTAATTGAAAAGTTAAAGCCCATATAATAATCGGCTAAAGGTTTTCCGATAAATGTTCTGTCGTCAGAATTAATTTCTCCATCTCCATTAACATCTACATAACGAATATCTCCAGGAACAGCTCCATAGCCCAGACCCTCTTGAGAAGGATGTGCATCAACATCTGCTTGGGTTTGGAAAATTCCATTTGTTTGAAGACCGTAAAAATAGCCTATCGGCTGACCTGTTTCCATTCTTGATGGGGGTAACGGTTGACCAACTCCAAAAGAACCGCCTGTTAAGGGTACATCCGCATTAACGTCGATAACTGTTCCTTCAATCTTTGTTACATTATAACTTACATTATATGATAGATCGTCTGTGATATTATCACTGTAATTAATTAAAAATTCTAATCCTTCAGAACGTGTTGTGCCTGCATTGACAGTTGGAGATCCTGAACCCGGAGCTGTTGTTCCTAGAATCCCAGAAACCGGTAGGCCTGGAATTAATAAGTCAATTCTGTCTTCAAGGAAATAATCCGCAACAATTTCTAATTTGTTTCCAAAAAATTTAGCATCTAAACCAATATCCAGTTTTTCAGCAGTTTCCCACTTTGCATTTGCATTTGCAATAGGGCCGTTAGCAATACCGTTGGTTAAAGCACCATCAAAAACATAGGTGGCTTCTCCGCTTAGTGCTGCTCTATATAAGTCATTTCCAACAAGATTTCCTAAAGTTCCATAACTTCCACGGATTTTTAAGAAGTCAATAACTTCACTATCTTTTAAGAAATTTTCATCAGATATTTTCCACCCTGCAGTAACAGACTTGAAATAATCAATTCTATTGTCTTTGGCAAATGCGGAAGAACCATCTCTACGAATCATTGCAGACAATAAGTACTTTCCTTTAAAATCGTACTGAAGACGTCCAAAGTAAGATAGCAAACGATTATCATATGTATATGATCCATTTTCTTTAGCATCACTTGTACCTGTAGTTAGAGCGATATCAGCAAAATTCCATGAGTTATTTGGTACATCAAAACCTGTGGCGAACAAACCATCCCCCCAGTTTTTGATTACGGTAGTTCCTACTGTAGCTTCAACGTTGTGTTTATCCGCAATCGATTTTTTATAGGTTGCAAACGTATCCCATGTATAAGAATCATATTGATTTCTACTTTGGTTTACCGTACTTCGGTCTGTGTTAAATACTTTTCCTGCGCCGTAATTAACAATAGGAGAGAATGTTTTGCCTTTGTCGCTGTATGTTTTGAAACCCATTCTAGACGTGACGGTAAAATCATCCGTTAGCTTGTATTCTAACTGAAAGTTTCCTTCAATACTACTTCCAAAGTAAGAGTTGTACGTATCACGTATTTGAGAAAATGGATTTATAATTTCGTTTCCAAAAATCCCATTAACATCTTCTTGATCTAAAGCAAATAATGGAGAATAACTAATCGAGTTAAATAAGACAGACCCTAACCCTGATTCACTAATAGTTTTTCTTTTGTTTGAAAAGTAGTTTAAATTTACAGTGGCTTTTAAACGATCATTCACATCAATCCCCAAATTTAATTTAATATTATCTCTAACATAATTAGATTTATCACTAGCGATAATTCCGTCTTGGTCAAGGCGAGTCGCCCCTAAATAATAGGTGACATTATCTGTACCGCCTGATAAGCTAACATTATGATTAGTCATTAGTGCTTGATCAAACAGCTCATCTTGCCAGTTTGTTCCAGCTCCAAGTCCAGCTATATTTGAATAAGGAAGTGCCTGACCGTTTGCAGCATAACTTTCGTTCACTAGGGCCGCATACTCGGAAGCATTTAAAAGAGACAACTTTTTTGTTGTTTCTTGAATTCCTGCGTAAGTGTTATAAGACACTTGAGGTGCCGTATTTTTCTTTCCTTTTTTAGTGGTTACTAAAATTACACCGTTCGCACCTTCAACTCCATATATTGCAGCTTGGGCATCCTTTAAAACAGTAAGACTTTCAATATCATCTGGGTTAAGACTGTTGAAGCTAGATACAATATAGCCATCAACAACCAATAGAGGGTCGTTATCAGTATTACTACTTACCCCTCTTATTAAAAACTTGAATCCACTACCAGGCGAACCTGACTGAGTGGATACAGAAACTCCCGTTGTAGTCCCTTGTAACGCTTGAGACACATCAACTGGTTTCAGTTTTTCAATTGTTTCAGATCCTACTATAGAAACTGAACCTGTAAGGTCTTTTCTGCTTTTTGATCCATATCCAATTAGGACTATTTCGTCTAAGGACTCATTATCTTCTGCGAGGGCAACATTCATGACAGTAGCAGCTGGAAGCTCTAAAGTTTCAAAACCTACATAAGTAAATACTAATGTAGCGTTGGGTTGAATATTTGAAATGGTGAAGTTACCATCGAAATCAGACACCGCTCCTGTGCTTGTGTTTTTGACGATAACATTGACTCCTATTAAAGGAAGGCCATCCGCGCTAGATTTTACTGTTCCACTCACTGAAATATTTTGAGCCATCGCTGTAGTAGCAAATGTCAAACTAACCAGTAGGGTATAAAATATTTTTTTCATAAATATTAGTTTAATTGTTTTTGATAAATCTATAACAAGAATATGCTAAATCCTCAAAAAAAACCGCAACAAAAAATATACATTATAAAAAAAATCGTTTTCGATTATTAAAATGACAACTTATAAGGTTGTAGATAAGAAAAATGAAGTAGACTAAAGGGCTTGTAAGACAGCACAATCATTTAAATGTAGTGCTGATGTATAGTTATCTACAGGGGTTGTAGTGTTTCTATACTTCTAATATATAGCTTGTCAAGCTAGACTCATGGGGTAAATCCATCTTTTTTCGCAAACGATATCGCTTAACCTCTACACTTCTGTAGGAGATATTTAGTAATGGTGCAATTTCTTTAGACGTTAAATTAAGCCTCAAATAAGCGCATAACCTAAGGTCGTTGGGGGTAAGGCTTGGATGTAACGATTTAATATGTTTAAGAAAGTCTTTATCCGCATTATTAAAAGCTTCCTCAAAAAGTTTCCAGTCATCAGTATTATTTAGGTTTTTATCAATAATCTTAATTACCTTTTTTAGATCCTGTCCTTTAGACTCCTTCTCTTTAAGTTCATTCTTAATTCCGTTAAGGAACTCATTCTTTTTAATTAGACTCATTGTTGAGACGGCAAGTTCTCGATTTTTACTCTCAATATCTAATTTTAATTTCTCATTATTTAACTGCATTAACTGCTTAGAAGATTCTAATTCTTTTAGGGCTAGATCTTCTTGAGATTTTTTGAGCACTTTGAGTTGCTGTTTCTTATAATATCTTTTGTAACTATTGTGAATAAAAACCCACAATAGAATAATAAAAGATATGTAAATAACAATAGCTAGGTTGGAGAGGTGCCAGGGCCTATTAACCACAAAAGAAAACGAGCTAGTGTTTGTGGTCTCTGTGACACCTGTTCTTCCTTTAACTTTAAATCGATAACTACCATAGGGTAGGTTTTTAAACACTTGGTAACTATCTTGAGTCCAGTCAGACCATTGCGTTGACCATCCTTCAAGCTTGTATGAGTAGTTTTTGATAACGATATTGTCATAGTGAGGGATGGTATAGCTAAAGAAAAGACTGTTAACGTCATAGTCTAAGCTTTTGTCAGACTTTAAATCTAGTTTGAATCTATCTTCATTGACCTTATTAACCTCAACAGAGTTTAACTTAATACTGTAAAGATGGTTAGGTTTTGAAGTATTTGAATTAAATATAAAATAGCCATTTGATGAACCCAAAAGATACTCCTCTACCCCAATCTTAGTTAAATTTTCAAACCCCTGAGCTAATTTTTTAAAGTTATCTAGTGATACAGGAATTATTTCGGGTTTCGGAATCTTTGTGATACTACCAGTACTGATGATTAATATACTTTCATCAGCAAAGCACCACTTAAGATCATCTGAACCCTTTACATCCATTAACGTTGATCGCAATGAAAAGCTATTCAAAAGGCTGTTAAATGACTCTGAACTAACAAAATCTTGCTGAGTGTCGTCATATTTATAAACCCCTTCAGAAGATGTATAATACAGATTATTGGAGAAGTTTAAAATATTTGATCCAGCACCTTTTATTACTGTGGAGACACTAGATACGTTTGAAACAGAAAATAAATCATCCGAAAGTTCGAGCTCATAAAGCCCCCTAAGCTCGTGATTTACAAATATTTTGTTTTGCTTTTGCTCATAAAATCGAGTAGACAAATCAAAGCCTTCAATTTTATTTCTAAAATTCCATTGGCCAGAAGAATATTCTAATAAACTTAATCCAGAGTAATTACCTTGTAAAATAATAGTTGGATCATTCGCTAACGGTTTAAAATCCCAGGTACCTGGAGAATCAAAAATTGTATATTGTACTTTCTGATCTTTTATGATCATTGTCCCTAAATGATGTCCGCAGAAAACTAAATCATCAATGACTTTAAGACTCCAAACCTGACCTTTGGTGCCGGGCACAAACACAAAATCAGAGTCAGATTGCCTAGGCTTATAAAACAAACCTTGATTGGTTCCCAAATATAAATAGCCATCTTGTACGACAGAGGAATAAACAGAACCTATGGTGCCTTTAGTATCATTATAAACCGTAAACTGTGTTGATAAATTAATAAAACTAATTCCAATATCAAGGCCCAACCATAAATTATTTTGCTGGTCTTCAAAAACAGATAAAACAGTATTATTGCTTAATCCTTTTTCAAAATTTAAATCATATTTTAACAGTCCATTAGAATTTAAATGAAAATATCCATTAGAAACAGTCCCAAGAATGATGCTGTTATCATTTAATTTAGTTGCACTGTAAATTGAAAGGGAACTTAAATTAATAGAAGCATCAATTTTCCATGGAATTAACGATCCATTATCTAAAAAATAAAAACCGTTTGAAGCTGTTATTATAAGCAAACGTCCATTTAAATCAAAAGCACCCACTAGATTATTAGCTATTAAGTTCGCGTCCTTACTAACAAGCTCTGTGGCACCATTCACAAACTTAAAAATGCCTTCATTTTTTTTATTGAAAAACAAGACTCCATTAACAACAAAAATATTTGTAATCTGATCATCGGATTCAATAAAAGAAAATTCGTTTGTAACTTCATTAACCAAATAAATTCGTGAAAATGAATGAAAAACAAGCCATTCGTCTAGTTTTATTATTTTCCAAAACTGTTCATCATCTGTTAATTCAATCCCTAGTTTTTGTACTAGTGATGTATACTCTAAAACGTTCTTATTGTTTTTTTTCCAAACTCCGAAATCCATATAACTTCCAGAATACACATCATTGCCAACTGCTTTAACAGATCTAACAATAGAACCTCCGGGGACAGGATACAAACTCCAGTTTACGCCGTCGTACTCTAAGAGTCCTGAGTTATTTGCGAAATACATAGTTTGGTCAGAGGTCTGAGATATTCCCCAATTTTGATTTTGAGCCCCGTATACGTCTGGCGTATAAGCCATTAAAGGAGGGTGTTCTTGAGCCGTTAAATGTAAGAAGCTTAGTAAAATTGAAACAATATAGGCTATTCTCATAAAAATAGAATTCTTCAAAATAGGTAGAAGTTAAAATAAACACTGATGTGCATTAATGAATATAATTCATTAATGATTTTCAAATATAGTGTAAAAATTAGAATGCTATTAATGGAGCTCGAAACAAAAAAACTATCTAATGTTCAAAAAAGAAACTAAATCTTCTTTTCGGCGTTTGGCCACTGGAAGCATGAGCTTACCAACTAACTCACAATTACTGCCGTCCGAGTTATTGATGTTTATAATGTATTTAAGGTTAATCAAATACTTTTTGTGAATGCGAAAAAAATAACTTGTGGATAGTAATTTCTCGTATTCTCCAATGTTTTTAGACACAAAAAGTGTAGACTTATCCACAAGGTGAATTGTGGTATATCTCCCATCAGATTCTAAATATAAAATATCATCAATACGTACAAAGTCAATTTTTTTAGTTGATGGGATCGCTATAAAATTATAATCTGTTATTTTAGAACCAATAGAGCTCTTAACTGAGTTGATTTGTGAAGATGTTGTAAAATGATTGTTTTTGAAGCTATCTTTAATTTTCTCAAAAGTGACCAAAAGATCCTTTGGGTCAATTGGTTTTAAAAGGAAGTCTACAGCATTAAATTTAAATGCTGAAATAGCATACTCTTGATAGGCAGTTATAAAAACAACCAAATAGTCGTTGTAATTTATTCCATCTAAGACATCAAAACCTGTACCATCACCCAAGATGATATCTAAAAAAATAACTTTTGGTTTTAGTGAATTTAACTTTTGAATTGCCTCTGGCACGGAAGTGGCAATTGAAATAATTTGAATTGAGGGACAATACTTCTTCAAATAAATACTGAGTAATTCATTGTTTTTAGGCTCATCGTCAATGAGCATTGATGTAATTTTTAACATTTTTTACTTTTTAATAAATTTGGGGTTTTCATTGATATTTGATATGAAGTTAAATATGTTAAGTTAAAAACTGAAGATTAACACATTAAAAAGGTAGGTCACTAACGAATATAAGAAAAAAAGATAAAAAAACATAATAAATTTCAACATAATTAATTTATCATAATGCAAACAAAAGTTTTTGATTATCAATGATTTAAGTATATTTATACTATGACGTATAATGAGGGTAGTGCCAGAAAGATGTTGAAGATGCATTGGGTAACAGTAACTGTCTTGATCACAGTTTTGTTATCGGTAAAATCATGCTCTCAAAAACAGAGTGAAAAACACTTGACAACTTCTGTTGTCAAAACATATAATGACGTCAGCATAGATCAGTTAACTGATAGCATTAGTAATGTAAATAAGCGTGAAGCATTAGACTCAGGAAATGACTCTCTTTACATTGCACTGACATTCCAACAGTTTGACAAAAGAAACATAAATAGTGTCGATGTATTTGGAATTGTTTTATTAAATGACTTGATAATAAACAAAATTGATATAAGTGATAAATACCTTGATGTACTTCTGCGAGCATATTTGAGTCTAGGGAATTATTTTATGAATCAAGAAAATTCCTTTGCATCAGACACAGGACTTGTAAAACATTATTTTGAAAAATATTTATCAATTCTTCGTGTGGTAAAACTAAGCCCTAGAGACCTTGAGCAATTCCGAATACACAGATTAGACTACTTGGCCAAAACAAATAATGACAGTCTGTTTTATTACATAGACAAATACTCTATTCCAAAGGAAAAAGAGAATTTGATACTCACTAAATGGCACAGGCTAAATAAAAATCACCCAAGGGAATTATTTTATGCATCCCAAACTTCTGATTTACTAGAACAAATGATTGCCTTTGGGAATAATAATAAAATCAAAAAAGCAGATAGCTTATATTCGATTTTGATCACGAAATATGAAGCTGAAAACCCAGAAAAAGAAAATGTTTTACATCAAAAAATGGCTCATATTTACTTGAAACAGAGTGAACTCAACAAAGCGGATAAATTATATGAAAAATCGTTAGCATACTTTGAGCAGTACGATAAACTTTATCAATTTGAAGAAAGTCTAATTTCTTTAGGTATTAGTAAATGTGAAGCTAGCACAACCCCTTATGAGATGTCTAAGCATTCTGAAAGAGTACGGGTATTTAATAAAAAGAAAGTCTCCCAACAATTAAGTGTACTAACGAACCACCTTAGCTTGATAAGCAAAGTGTCCAATTGGAACATAAAAAAAAGGCTGACAGAAGAAACACAAATTGAAGAGCAATTAAATATTCAAAAAACAGTCATAAGTTTAGGATTCGGTTTTTTAATAGTCCTTGCTGTTTTTACTTTTATATATTTTCAAAGAGTAAAAGAAAGGAATGAACTGAAACTAGCTAATAACATAATGAAAATTAATATTATAAAATCAAAATTTAAACCTCATTTTACGTTTAATGTTTTGTCTGTAGTAAATTATTTTATTGCAAAAAAAGACTTTGAGAACGCCTCAACATCGTTAAATAAAATGGCCGGTCTATTAAGATTAACTCTTGAAAACATCAATAAGGATTTAGTTTCGTATGATTCTGAATACAAAATTTGCGAATACTATATGTACCTGGAAGGTTTACGATTCTCTGAAAAATTTGACTTTCAAATAGAGCCTTTAACGGACTTCGAAACAAAAAACTGGCAACTCCCTGCTGGAATTATAGAGCCGTTTTTAGAAAACTCTGTGAATCAGTCTTTTAACAGCATACACAAAAAAGGACTGATTACCATGGGACAGCAAATTAAAAATGAATGCTTAGTAATTACTATAAAAGATAATGGTAGTAGTATCGCTGAAAATGTAATGTCTGAGAGATACTCACATGGGCTGAGTATCTCGCAGGATATTATAGCTGCTACGTCAAGGTTGTATGGAAAAGAAATTAAACTTGAAATAAAAACAGATTTCGGTACGCAAATAATTATTACTGTTCCTGTATTAAAACCTGCTTAATCTTTTTGATGCTTAGTAATTCAAAAACGATTTCTTACTACGAGCCAAAAACATCACCATTGGCTCTTGGTGGAATAATAGATTGAGCTTGAGACTTTTTGGGATTTAATATTATAAATGTCCCTATGGCAGTTAAAGCTGCATATTTGCCCATTTTAGTTAAGGCTTCGGTTCTTGTTATTTTATTTTTTTTCATTTTATCTATGGTATGGTTTACAGTAATTTTATTAAATTAATTAATAACTAATTTGGTTGTTTTCGTTTGGTTCTGATTGTTAAGTTTAATGACATAAACTCCAGAACTGACGCTGGACACATCAATTCTGTGCTCTGTTTGATTAGATTCTAAGAAATGAGAGCTTATTAATCGTCCTCTTATATCGTATATTTTTAAAACTGAATCACTCATTAACTGCCCTCTAACTGTTAGGTTTTTTGAGCTTGCTAAAGAATATACTTCCACATTAGTTAAGGATGTAGATGCTGCAGAAAATGTATCAGCAGTAGTTCGAATGTAAAAGCGACCTATTCCATTTAAATCGGTAGTTGGAGTAAATGTATAACTGTTTGATGTTAAAAGGGTTTGTATATTTTGCTCTGTATCGTCTAAGTAAAAACTAACACCTGAGGGTATACTCAAGTCTGAAAAACTTAAGGTAGCCTCCTCTCCAGCAGCTACAGTAACATCAATGGGAATAGAATAATCTGTTGATGTCAAATCTTCAATAGGAAGAGTTTGAATCGATAGATTTAATCCTTCGGAATCTTCTACTAAGTGTGTGCCAAGTTGGGAGGCTAAAGAGCCGGCATCATAGCCTGCATCCATTCCACGTGTTCCAGACGGGCTAATAAAATAAATAGAAGTCGTATATGAAATAGGTTCTTTGGTTAATCTCAACTCTAAAAATGAGGAACTATTCGAAGAGTAGCGACCTTGAATTGAATTGTCTTGTTCTTGTAAACTAATTCGCCTTGCCGATGTAGGAAATGTAAATGAGGAAGGCGATGGGGTTGCTATAACTATAAATCCTTGACCTGGAGTCAATAATTTCTCAGTTGACACATTAGCCATATTAATAGTTTTCCATGGAAAACTTGAAGTAGAACCATCATAAAGATACATTGCCTTGTATCTAGAATCAATACTATTATTAGTTATTAGATCTTGCAGTACGTTTTCAGTGTTAAGGTGAGTTGTAAATGGATTACCTATTAGATTATTATGCTTGAACTGCCCTTGTCCATATGTAAGTAGGATATCGGTATCCACGGTATTTACATCTCCTTCATAAGATAAGGTTTGACCATCAGTACCGGAGATAGTACCAGCTCGATACCCTTTTGCTGCCACTAAAGTTTCGGAACTATCCGGACTATACTCTTCATAATACGATGACGTATTATTATCTAGAGGTCCATATAATAAATTTGTATTTACTGATAAAGTTGCAGTACTTATTTTACCACTATTCTTATCAGCAAAATCTGAAAACATTTGCCCACTTACTGGAGGTGAAACAAGATCTCTAGTATCGGCTGAAGCTGTAAAATGACGATACTCTGCTGATCCTGAAGAAGAACCAACAACATAAAAATCCGAGAAATCATCTGAAACAGAGTCCATAATAAGTTCCCCATTTGAGTCTATCGATGAATCTGCGCCAACAAACACGAATGAGTTTGGTGAAATATATAACTTACCTCCATTAGCTACTTTTAAATTTTGTGCATATACTGAAAAAGTAAAAAGAGTAATTATAATTGAGACTTTAAATTTTGAGGTCTTCATGAAATTGTGGTATTAGAATTAATAGATTTAGGTTTTATTGATATTAGGTATATAATTGAGGAGAAAAACAACATTATAAAAAAATGTTTCGTTATATCTAGGGTACTTAAGTAAACTGCCATTAAAGTGATTAAAATTGTATAGGTAACGATAAAAAGTGTTGACTTAAAGTGAGAAAATTTTAATCTTGTTAGATGGTGATGTAAGTGATTCCTGTCTGGCTGAAACGGACTCTGGCCTTTAAACATTCTAACAAAAAATACTCTTATGGTATCTAAAAGGGGGAAACTAATTAATGCTAGAATTACAATAATCGAGTTTTTAGTAAAAAGGCTTGTTTCATTGACAAAACTGACATCGTTTGTAAGAGTGATCACTGAGAAAACTCCGAATGCAACAACTACTCCTAAACTCATTGACCCATTATCTCCTAAGAATAACTTCTTCTTGAAATTAAAGATTAGAAAAGAGGTTAAGGCTCCTGAATAACACAACATAACAAGGGCTTGAACTACAAGGTCATTAAAAAAAAAGAAAGTCCCAAAACTCAGAGTACTTATCAGTCCAATTGAGGCTGACAAGCCATCGATCCCATCGATTAAATTAAATGCATTAACGAGTATTACAAAAACAAAAACTGAAAATATATAGCTATAAAAAGTTGACAATTCATAAATACCGAAAAGGCCTCCAAAATTATTTATACGAACTTCACAACTAACAATAACAAAAAAAGCAGTGATAATTTGAAAAATTACTTTCTCTATAGGTTGAGCCTGTGAGATATCGTCTTTTAACCCAAAGAAAACCATCAAGGAAATTGCGCTAAATAATCCAAATATTAATTTATAATTTAAATTTAGTTCTAGTTGATTGTACAAAGACAAAATTGTCATTCCAAACGTAAAAACAACTCCAAAAAAGATACTTACACCTCCCAGTATTGGCGTTGACTTTAAATGTGTTTTTCTAGAATTGGGATGATCCACTAATTGAAACCTATTTGCAAAACGAATCGATTGAGGAATAATTATCTGGGAGACACCAAAAGCTAAGCTAAATACAAAAATATACAAAAAGAGACTAGATGATGACATCTCTGGCTTTAAAACTGAATAATCAATTAGTAAAGCTAAAGGATTAAAATAATCCTTTAGCAGACCATTAACAATAAAAATAATTATTTGATTCATATAGATTTTTAGAACTAGCAACTCTCTTGGCTAGAAATTATTGTTCTTAATTTGAAATGAAATTATTAGTGAACAAGGTTTTTATTATATTGGAATTAATCCGTGACCATTACAATCTCAACTCTTCTGTTAAGAAACCTACCTTCCTTAGTTGTGTTAGAAGTCATAGGCATTGATTCTCCATAAGCACTAACTTCAAGGCTTTCAGATGACACCCCATTACTAATTAAATAATCACGAACTGCGTTGACTCTATTTTGAGACAAAACCATATTAGACTCTTCAGGACCAGAATTATCGGTATGTCCAGACAATTTAAAATTTGCTTGAGGATATTGCGTTGCAAATTCAATAAGTTTCGTTAATGTGATGTTAGAGTTTTGGGTGAAATTATAATCGCCTACTCTAAAATATATATGTTTTGAAAGTAAATCTATTAACTCTGTAGCTTCAAAGGGACATCCATTGTTAGATGCAATTCCGGGAATAGTTGGACAAGCATCTGCTGCATCTACAATACCATCTCTGTCGCTATCTGGTAAAGGGCACCCATTGTTTGATGGCAATCCTACTGTTTTTGGACAAGAATCCACTGAATCGAGTACAGAATCTCCATCTGTATCAAGTTCCACTACCTTTAAAGGACATCCAAAATCTGTTCCGTATACATCTGGACAATTGTCTTCAGAATCCGCTACACCATCCCCATCTCTATCAAGATTCTCTTCTGGACACCCATTATTAATAGGTGACCCGCTCACATTTGGACAGTTGTCAAGTTTATTTTTGACACCATCATTGTCAAAATCATTATCTGTAAATCGATATGTTAGAGATGACGAATATTGAAAATGATTTGTGTTATATATTTCATCCGAATGATTCGAAGCCCACTTAGCCGTACCTGAAAGATTAAGACCAAAATTATCTGTGAACCAGAAGTTAGCACCTAAACCACCGTTAAAACTCACGTCAGAATTATCAACAATAAAACCTCCGAGACCAGCATGGAGGTAAAGCTCTAACCAATCAACTCGTTTAATCCAACTCAAATCTTCGCTGAAATAGTATTTGAAATCTAAATCAATCGCTGTGTATTCAAAATCTTCAGAAATAATTTCTGAATCTATATTTCCTTTGTCTTTTTTCCATTTATTTAAGCTAAACACAGCAGCAAGACTAAACCTTCTACTAAATCTATATTCAATTTCAGCATTAAAATTGTTGGAAAATGCCATTTCATCAAAATCACTTATAAAATAAAATGGGTTTTGCTCTCCGGAACTATCTACTAAATTTGTTCCAAATTTTAGTATTAATGTATTATAATTGGATATAGAATCATTAGATGAGTCTTGGGCTTGGCTAAACGCAAGTCCACCCAAAAAGAATAAAGGTAGTATCAGTTTTTTCATGTTTATTGTAAGTTTTTTCATGTTATAATAGGGGATTTGTTAGTTTAACAACTATTTAAGTTAGATTGAACGGATTTAAATGAGGCACAAATAAAAGCTGGAAACCCTTAAACCACAAGAGCTATGTAACAAGCGGTTATTTGAAGTAACTATCGGGATGTTTTTACGTACAAGAGGTCTATGACGCGTTTAAACCAAGACTGCATAAGCTACATCCAGTGATTGTTTTTTTCTGCTCAGATATTAAACTTATATTTACACCAATCTAACTTGATTTAGCTTAAAAGATTTTAGGCAAAAAGAGCCCTAAAAGTCAAAGTTATTTTTAATTTTTAATTTTTAACTATAAGGAATTGATTTACAAAATTTTAAGTGTTTTATTATTATCTACTTTTTTTACCTCAACATTAAAAGCTCAAAATGTTAGGATTAATGAGGTGTCCGCATCTAATTCTACTTATTATGACGAAGATGGAGACACTCCAGACTGGATAGAACTATACAATTCTGGGATGCAAACAGTGTCCATGAACGACTGGTCATTATCCGACAATGTTTTGGATTTTTCAAAGTGGAGCTTTCCCAACATTTCATTGGCACCAAACCAATACTTGCTGCTCTGGGCATCTTCCAAGGACAGAGCTAACATAACATACGCCACAACTCTAGTAAATCAAGGCGATACTTTCAGGTATTTAGTACCATCTTCTGAACCAAGC
>Ga0209632_10002123_pt1 | contig 19295 bp, 16 predicted proteins | sample COG_10_FD_184754 | JGI IMG/M metagenome (GOLD analysis project Ga0209632, IMG submission 184754) | Pelagic Microbial community sample from North Sea - COGITO 998_met_10 (SPAdes) (version 2) | ecosystem: Environmental > Aquatic > Marine > Neritic zone/Coastal water | place: Helgoland, sampling... | reverse complement strand
TGAGTTCTCTGGCGGTATGCGTCAGCGGGTGATGATTGCCATGGCGCTGATCAATGAGCCGCGCCTGCTGATCTGCGATGAGCCCACCACGGCTCTGGATGTAACTATTCAGGCGCAGATTTTGGAGCTGATTAAGAAGCTGCAGCAAAAACGTGACGTGGCGGTTATTTTTATCAGTCACGATCTGGGTGTGGTTGCTGGCATTGCCGATAAGATTCTGGTGATGTGCAACGGTGTGGCTATGGAGTCTGGCAGTGCAGAGGATATTTTCTACAAAACCAAAGACGACTATACCAAGCGTTTGCTCAATGCGATTCCCGAGGGTCCCAAGACTATGGAGAACCGTGCTCAGGCTAAAAACACTCTGGTTGAAGCAAAAAATATTCGCACCTGGTTTAAGGATTATTCCGGCTCTAAGGTAATCACGGTGAAGGCGGTGGACGATATCTCGCTGACTATTGAGCGCGGGGAGATTTTGGGACTGGTGGGTGAGTCTGGCTCGGGCAAGTCTACTCTGGGACGCTCGTTACTGCAGCTGGTGCCTACTCAGGAGGGCACGGTAACCTTTGACGGCTCTGATTTGACCTGCCTTAACCCTAAGCAGATGGTGCCCTGGCGTCGTCGTATGCAGATGATTTTTCAGGACCCTTACGCTTCGCTTAACCCGCGTATGACGGTTTTTGAAACTCTGGCTGAGCCTCTGCTCTACCACGGCATTGCTAAAAAGATGAATATTACTGAGCAGGTGCTGGCGCTGATGGATGATGTGGGTTTGGCCCGGGCCAGTATGCGCAAGTATCCCCATGAGTTTTCTGGGGGGCAGCGGCAGCGTATTGCGATTGGTCGGGCGATTGCGACTAAGCCGGAGTTGATTATTGCTGATGAGCCGGTGTCGGCTTTGGATGTGACTATTCAGGCGCAGATACTGGATCTGATTCTTGATTTGGTTGAGCGGCATAATCTGACGATGATGTTTATTTCTCATGATCTGTCGGTGGTGCGTTATATCTCTGACCGGGTGATGGTGATGCATCATGGTGTTCTGGTGGAACAGGGTAAGACGGAAACGCTTTGGGCTAAGCCTAAGAAGGCTTATACCAAGAATTTGTTGAAGGCGATTCCGGTGGCTGATCCCAGGTCTGAGAGGGCTCGGTTGTCTAGTTAGGTGGATTCTTTTCGGGCTCACCTACCCTGGGGGTCTTCTAAGACACGACGTGAATACATCCCTGTAGTCTCGTGGCCAGCGTCCCTGCTGGCCACGGTCTTATAAGACCCCCAGGGTAGCTGATCCCTAATACCCAGCGAGATTTACGTTTTCTAGTTTGCGCGGACATGCCCTCCTTGCCACAATTAATTCTGGTAAACCTTATAAATGCGATTCGTAGATTTTCCGGGCAGAATTACGCTCGGTAGTTTGGCTTGCCTGTGCCGAACCAAGACCCTCCGCACATACAGAGAGATCCTTCGCTGTGCTCAGGATGACAGTTGCATGGTGGGTTTAACTGCAGCTAATGCCAGTACCGCGGAGACCACAGTAACCCGCAGGATTCTTAGCTAGATACTGCTGATGATAATCCTCAGCATAATAAAAAGTCGGCGCCGCCATAATCTCCGAGGTGATCGCACCAAAACCAAGATCAGTCAGCTGCTTCTGCACAGACTTGGCTGAAGACAAAGCAGCCTCCAACTGTTCGGGGCTAGAGCAATAAATAGCCGAGCGATACTGCGAGCCACGGTCATTGCCCTGGCGCATACCCTGAGTGGGATCATGGGCCGCCCAGAAAACCGCCAGCAACTGCTCATAACTGATTAGCTTGGGATCAAACACCACCAGCACCACCTCAGTGTGACCAGTCATACCAGTGCAGGTCTCCTCATAAGTTGGGTTGGGCGTATGGCCACCCGCATAACCAACCGCCGAGGTCACCACACCAGGCTGCTCCCAAAAGCGCCGCTCCGCACCCCAGAAACAACCCATGGCAAAATAGGCCGACTGCAACCCCTCAGCAAAGGGACCCACAATAGGCTGACCATTAATAAAATTAACATTGTTAATCGGCATGGGCTCGCTGCGGCCTGGTAAGGCCTCTGCGGCGCTGGGCATTGCTGGAGTATTGAAAAACATAATAAAACCTATTTTTAGATAGCCGCCAAGCCAAGTTCAATATCAGCCTTGATATCAATAATATCCTCAAGCCCAACAGCAATACGCACCAGGCCGTCGCCAATACCAGCAGCGGCCCTTGCCTCGTCAGTCAGGCGCCCATGGGTAGTCGTCGCCGGATGGACTATGGTGGTTTTAGCATCACCCAGATTGGCGGTTAGAGAAAGCATTTTAGTGTTATCGATAACACGCCAGGCAGACTCGCGGCCGCCCTCAACAACAAAAGACACTACACCACCAAAATCAGACTGCTGCTTTTTAGCCAGTGCATGTCCCGGGTGATCTTCAAGGCCAGCGTAAAATACCCTGCTCACCTTGGGATGAGCCTTAAGCCAGGTCGCCAACTCAGCCGCATTGGCCGAATGGGCCTGCATACGAATACGCAATGTCTCCAAACCTTTCAGGAAAACCCAGGCATTAAATGGGCTCATGGTGGGGCCGGCAGCACGTAAAAAGCCGACTACCTGCTCCATTAGTTCAGAGCTGCCAACCACGGCGCCACCCAGGCAGCGGCCCTGACCATCGATATATTTAGTGGCGGAATGGACAACAATATCCGCGCCCCAATTTAATGGCTTCTGCAACACCGGGGTGCAAAAACAATTATCCACCACAAAGGTAGCGCCGGCTTTTTTGCTGATAGCAGCCAGCGCCTCTAGATCAGCTATTTCCGATAGAGGATTGGAGGGCGTTTCGCAAAACAGCATTTTGGTACTGGGCTGTATGGCGGCCTGCCAGGCATCCAGATCGGCCAGGGGCACATAGGTGACCGACACACCAAACTTGGTGATATATTTATCCATCATCACCCTGGTGCTGCCAAACACATCCTGCGAGCAGACCACATGGTCGCCAGATTGCAGCAGCGCCATAATGACACTGAGTGCAGCGGCCATTCCAGAGGCGGTGGCAACACATTGCTCGCCCTCTTCCATGGCTGCCAGCCGCTGCTCAAAACTGCGCACGGTGGGGTTGGTGTAGCGGGAATAGACATTGCCCTGCAGCTCGTTGCTAAAATATTTTGCCGCCATTTCGGCGCTTTCAAATACATAGCTGGAGGTTAGAAACATGGCCTCGGCATGCTCATTCTCATGAGTGCGCTCATAGCCGCTGCGAATCGCCAATGTGTCCTGCTGATACTTATCCATTTCCTTGTCCATGCTTTGTTCAAGGGTTTGAGTATAGACCCTTTAAGTCACGCTATTGTTGTGAATACCAATCACCTGCCCGGTTTTGGGCTCGGCATTGGAGTCGGCTTTTTGTTTGGCGGCATCATTGCGCAGGGCTTCGATGCGTGCCAGGTAATCGCTGTCGACATCGCCAGTAATATAGTTGCCGTCGAATACAGAGCACTCGAAGCGTTTTATCTCTTCGTTGCCCTCTGCGCCTGAGCTAATCAGATCCTCCAGGTCCTGATAGATCATCCAGTCTGCACCAATAATCTCGCCCACTTCATCATCGGTGCGGCCATGGGCAATGAGTTCATTGGCCGAGGGCATATCTATGCCATACACATTGGGGTAGCGCACACCAGGGGCTGCCGAGGCCATATACACATTGTTGGCGCCGGCATCCCGGGCCATTTGAATAATCTCTTTGGAGGTGGTGCCGCGGACAATACTGTCATCGACCAGCAGTACATTCTTGCCGGCAAATTCCAGCTTTACCGCATTGAGTTTTTGGCGCACCGATTTTTTGCGCTCGGTCTGGCCAGGCATAATAAAGGTGCGGCCTATATAGCGGTTTTTCATAAAGCCTTCGCGCAGCTTAACGCCAAGTTTCTCGGCCAGCGCCTGAGCCGATACCCGACTGGTATCCGGGATTGGAATAACCACATCTATATCATGCTGAGGTCTGGTGCGCAGTAATTTTTCAGCCAGCTTTTCGCCCATGCGCAGGCGGCATTTGTACACCGAAATATTGTCCATAAAGGAGTCTGGGCGGGCAAAGTACACATGCTCAAAGATACAGGGCACCAGCTCATGCTCGGCGGCACATTGTTGCAGATGGGCTTGTCCGGACTTGTCCACAAACAGAGCTTCACCCGGGGCCAGATCGCGAACCAGTTCAAAGCCGAGGCTATCCAGCACCACAGATTCAGAAACCACTGCGTACTCTTTGCCTGCCTCGGTTTCGCGCACGCCATAACAGAGGGGGCGAATACCATGGGTGTCGCGGAAGGCAAACATACCGTAATTGGCAATCAGCCCGACCACCGCATAGGCACCGCGGCAGCGTTTGTGCACATGTTCAACCGCGGCAAAAATATCTTTGCTGGTGGGCTCTAGTTTGCCGCGCAGCTGCAGCTCGTGGGCAAATACATTGAGCAGCACCTCTGAGTCTGAGTCTGTATTGAGATGGCGCAGATCGGCGCGGAAGATATGTTCGCGCAGATCGTCGGCATTGGTGAGGTTGCCATTGTGGGCCATGCAGATGCCATAGGGGCTGTTTACATAGAGCGGCTGAGCCAATGCCGGGCCAGAGCTGCCGGCTGTTGGGTAGCGTACATGACCTATGCCTACCTCGCCCACCAGTCGCACCATATGGCTGCGGCGGAAAACATCCCGGGCTAGCCCTTCGCCCTTGCACTGATGCAGCTCACCGTTTTCTTCAGTGACTATACCGGCGGCGTCCTGGCCGCGATGCTGCAGCATGGTCAGCGCATCGTAGAGCCTTAAATTAACATCAGAAGTTCCAGAGATTCCAACAACACCACACATGGTCTATATCCAACTCGTCAAAAAGTCTTTAATGCCGGCCGCTGCGTTCCTGCCCCAGGATTCAAAGCCCTGGAATATTGGAATCAGCGCCGACTCCGTCCACCAGAGGTCCTGATCAACTGGCACGGCCTGAGGTAAAATAATTACCAGCGCCAACACAATCAACAGCCCCCTAAACACACCAAAAACCAACCCTAACGTCCTGTCTGTACCGCTCAGTCCTGTCGAGCTAACCAGTTTTCCCAATAAAAAATTAATTATCGACCCCAGCAACAGAGTGCCCACAAATAACCCGGCCCAGGCTGCCAGCTGGCGTATCGAAGCCAGGGCTATAAAGTTGACCAGCAAATCAGCCGCGGGCTCTTTAAAGGTCATGGCTACGGTAAATGCCGCCAACCAGATTATTAGCGACATAGCCTCTTTAACAAAGCCGCGCACCAGACTGATCAGACCTGAAATCACAACGATTCCAACAATGGCCAGATCTACTGATGCTATCTCCACAGCCTATGTCCTAGGGTTCAAAATTCAAAATAATGGCGTCGGTATTAAATGCTTTGTCGATATTTTGTTTGTCTGTCTGGGCTCGGCCCTTGCTGATTTTAGGTCCTACATAGACCCGGTAGCGGGTGCTGCCCTTAACCTCTACACGCTTGCTAAATGCATTGTATTTTTGCTGGCGCAGCTGGTTTACAAAACCGCTGGCGCTGGCCTTCTCTTCAAAGCTGCCCACCTGCAAAATCCAGCCATTGGGCAGACCCTGCTGGTTTAGGCCATGGGATTTTCCATCGGTTTCAGTAGACTCAGTGGAGCGCTCTATATCAAAAATTTCGGCGCTTAATGGCGTATCGCTGACGGCTGCGGGACGCTCTGCTTTGGCCACGCTAACAGGTTCCATCTCTGGAGCCGGAGGTAATTTGGAATTGCGATCTATACGATTGGGATCGGCGAAATCAAATAACAGAGGCAGAATAATCAGACCCAGGGCACCCAGCACAAAGGCTCCGGCAATTCGCTGTTTTAATCCACTACTCAATTTAGACCTCTGCCAAAATTATTTTTAATACTGCTGCCACAGTATGAAATGAACCAAATACCAGTATTCTGTCTGTTGCCGCTGCATTTTCTACTGCCAGTTGAAATGCCTGTTCAACAGATGGCTGCAAGCGGCCTGTCTGGCCAGCATTGTATAACAATTCGAGTAGAGATTGGCCTTTGCGCGCTCGCGAACTATCGCTTATTTCACCAATAATCCAATCATCAACCAGATCAGCCATTGGCGCGATAATGCCCGACCAGTCTTTATCCTCCAGCACGGCGGCCACGGCAATGGTGCGGCCCTGTGCAGGGGCCAGATTTGCCGCCAGCACCTGGGCAGCGGCCGGATTGTGGGCCACATCCAGAATCACTTCTATCCCCTTATGGCTAAGCTGCTGGTGACGGCCGGTCAGGGCTACCTGCTGCAGCGCTGCGGCACTGTCTTGCTGGTTAAGTTTAAACCCTGCGGCCACCAGGGCTTGCAGTGCCAGGGTTTTATTGAGGGGCAATAGTCCCCGGCCATTGAGCTGGGAAAATTTTAGGGGGCCATTGACGGCACTCAGCTGACAGTCAAATAGCGGGCCGCTGGTAAAGGTAAAATCACGGCCAGCCCAGACGGGGTTGGCGCCTGTATCAGCGACCTGCTGGGCAAAGCCATCGGGATGATCCTGCTCGCCAATAATAAGTGGCCGATCCGGGCGGGCTATACCCAGCTTCTCTCTGGCGATGGCGGTTCTGGTATCACCCAGCCAGTCGCAGTGGTCCAGAGCTATGCTGGTGAGCACGGCAATATCTGCATCAATAATATTAATGGCGTCCAGGCGGCCGCCCAGGCCTACTTCCAATAGCATCACCTCTGGACTGGCCTGGTAAAAAATTACCAGGGCGGCCAATGTGCCCAGCTCAAAATAGGTGAGCGAGATATCTTCAGTCACAGCTTCGATTTGCTCGAAGGCATCGACAATCAAGCCATCTTCAACCGGCTTGCCGGCCAAGCAGATACGCTCGTTGTAGGCGAGAAAATGGGGTGAGGTAAAGGTGCCCAGGCTGTGGCCATGTTGCAGCAGCAGTGCCTGCATACTGGCGATACAGGAGCCTTTGCCATTGGTGCCGGCAACGGTAATGGCTAATGGTGGTTTACATTGATTCAGGCGGGGTTGCTGAAGTAATCGGCGCCAGACTTCTGCGACTCGGTCCAGACCCAACTCGATCTCGCTGGGGTGCCTGCTCTCTATCAGAGTCAGCCAGTCAGCGAGAGAGCGGTCAGGCATCTGCTGGTTCTGGTACGTTGGTCAGCTTGGAGAGAATGCTGCCCAGGCGGTCGCGCATCTGGTGGCGACTAATAATCATATCTATATGACCCTTCTCCAGCAGAAACTCGCTGCGCTGGAAACCTTTGGGCAGTTTCTGCCGAATAGTTTGCTCGATAATATTGGGGCCGGCAAAGCCTGCGCGGGCGCCGGGCTCGGCAACATTAAGGTCACCCAACATGGCCAGACTGGCCGAGACACCGCCGTAAACCGGGTCGGTCATTACCGACACATAGGGCACGCCAGCGGCTCTTAAACGCTCGAGCACGGCGCTGGTTTTGGCCATCTGCATCAGCGAGATCAGCGCCTCCTGCATACGCGCACCACCGGTGGCCGAGAAACAGATCAAGGGGCGGCGCTCGTCGAGAGCCAGGTTGGCGGCGCGGGTGAATTTCTCACCCACCGCATAGCCCATAGAGCCGCCGTGAAAGGCAAACTCAAAGGCACAGGACACCACGGGAATACCTTTTAGATTGCCAGTCATGGCGATCAGGGCGTCTTTTTCACCGGTCTTTTTCTGGGCGTCACTCAGGCGGTCTTTGTATTTTTTTACATCTTTAAACTTGAGGCGGTCGATGGCTTCGACATCCAGGGCAATCTCAAGACGGTCATTTTCATCGAGAAAGATATCGAGACGGCGGCGGGCGCCTATGCGCATATGATGTTCGCACTTGGGGCAGACATCCAGATTGCGCTCTAATTCCGGGCGGTACAGTGGTGAGGCGCACTTGGGACATTTCTTCCACAGCCCCTCGGGTATAGAGTTTGAGCGTTCGTTTTTGCCTGAAGCAGGACCCGTGGGCCTGATGCGTTTGAGCCAGTTCATCTATTACCTTTCAACTCACTTAAATGGTAGCGCGATCTAGGGCGGCATTCTATCACGACAGATACAGTCTAGCTAAGGGCCAGAGCAATTATTTACGCGCCTAAAGAGGCCCCACCTCTTTAACTATAGGCGACTAGGGCTGTGTCTGTTTGGCATTGCGGATAAAGTCCGTAACCTTATGCTGGTCTTTCACCCCGGGCGAAGACTCTACGCCGCCGCTAACATCCACCATATCTGGATTGACCAGACTCACTGCGCTGGCCACATTGTCTGGGGTAAGGCCACCGGCCAGAATCAGCGGATAGTCTCTGCTGCCGGGCAGACGGCTCCAGTCAAACTGATGGCCGGTGCCACCGTACTGGTCGTCGCTCCAGGCATCGAATAAAAAGCCTGCATCTGCTCTGTAGGCGGCAACCTCCGCATCTATATCCAGCCCCTCGCGCATGCGTATGGCGCGGATAAAGGGCACATCAAACTGCTGACAAAATTCCGGACTCTCGTCGCCATGAAACTGGATCAGGTCGGGTTGTACCTGGGCAATCACCTGGCGCACTGTGGCTTCGTCTGCATTAACCAGCAGCACAACGGCCAGAGTTTCGGGACCAATCACAGCACGAATTTCAGCTGCCCTTTGAATATCCACGTAGCGGGAACTTTTGCTGTAGACCACCAGACCCAGGGCATCGGCACCGGCCTGCTGGGCCATCAATGCCTGCTCGGGGCTGGTAATACCGCAAATTTTAACGCGTACGGACATCTAATTAACTCTCTGTCTGGGTTATCTCGCCGGCCTGGGCTAAATTATCAGGCAAAAATGCCGGGCCTATGGGCAGCTGGGGCAATGCGAACTCTGCCGGGTAGTTTACATCAACCAGATACAGGCCATTGGATGGTGCTGTGGCTGCACTTTGACAGCGATCGGCCCCGGCAAGCAACTGTTTTATCCATGTGGGCTGCTGGCGGCCATAGCCCACCTCTAGCAGTGCACCCACCATATTGCGCACCATATGCAGTACAAAGGCATTGGCGCTAACCTCAAAGATCAGCAGCTGGCCCAGCGAGTAAATATTAGCGCTGGTAACATTGCGAAATGGCGACAGGGACTGGCAGCCTGCACCGCGAAAGGCGGAAAAATCCTGCTCGCCCAACAGATACTGACAGGCCTGTTGCATGGCCCCTGGATCTAGCGGAAATTTAACCCAGGTAACGCCGCTGGCCAAAATGGCCGGGCGGGTTTTGCTGGCCGAGATAACATAGCGATAGGTGCGGGAGGTGGCGCTAAATCTGGCGTGAAAACCGGGCCCTATTTCATCAGCCCAGCTTAGTGAAATTGAGTCGGGGAGCTGGCTATTGGCGCCCTGCATCCAGTTATGGCCAGAGCGAACGGCACTGCTATCAAAGTGTATAACCTGATGGCTGGCATGCACGGCGGTATCTGTGCGACCGGCGCAGCTAAGGGTAATTGGGCTGTTGGCTACATAGCTAAGGGCGCGCTCCAGCTCTTGCTGCACCGAAGGGCTGTGCTTCTGTTTTTGGAAGCCACAAAAAGCACTGCCGTCGTATTCAACGACGGCAGCATAGCGTTTGATTCCTTCGGGCATGGTCTCGCCCTGGGGAATTTTGCAGTTAGGGGTATAGACCCAATCAGGCACGATTAATGGTTCCTGTTAATAATCTCTGCTCTTTATCTCTATCCCTAATGCTGATCGATGCTAGATAATAGCGCCCTGGCTTTGGCCTGGCCCTCTTCGTCGGCTTCGCCAATAATTTCATTAAGAATTTCGCGGGCTCCCTCGGAGTCACCCATCTCGATAAAGGTGTTGGCCAGATCCATTTTTACATCGACGGAGTTGAGCTCTTCGGCATCGTCGACACCCTCAAAGTCATCAATGCTGGCCATAAACTCGGCGATGGCAGCAGCCTCGTCGCCCATGGTATTTTCAAGATCTGCAGCGCCGGGCAGTTCTTCTATATTGACTTCCAGGCCGAGATCTTCGGGTTTTGTGTTTTCGCTTGGCTTTTTAACTTCGCCCACATCGGCAAAGATGCCACCGTCCATAAAGCTATCATCGAGAAACTCTTCATCGAGAACCGACTCGGCCAGTTCGTCGATTGCTTTCTCGCCGGCGGATTCCAGTTCTTCGAGGGAATCGGGCTCTGGGGCTGATTGATTGGCTGAGGGGTCTTCCTCAAGTGCAGGTTCTTGATCTGCTGAGGGCTCTTGATCTGCTGAGGGCTCTTGGTCCGCTGAGGGCTCTTTATTCGCTGAGGGCTCTTGGTCCGCTGAGGGCTCTTGGTCCGCTGAGGGCTCTTTATCCGCTGAGGGCTCTTTATTCGCTGAGGGCTCTTGGTCCGCTGAGGGCTCTTTATTCGCTGAGGGCTCTTCGTCCGCTGAGGGCTCTTCGTCCGCTGAGGGCTCTTGATCTGCTGAGGGCTCTTGATCTGCTGAGGGCTCTTTATCCGCTGAGGGCTCTTTATCCGCTGAGGGCTCTTGGTCCGCTGAGGGCTCTTCCCACTGCGCGATAGAGGGTTGGCTTTCGGCGAAAATGCTGTCGTCTTCCACGGGTTCCTGGAAGGGCGATGGCTCTTCGAGGCTGGGCTTTTCATTGAGGGCCAGTGATGCGGGGTTGAGGGTCATCTCTTGCTTATCGCCGAGAATAACGCTGGCCATGGCTATGGCTTCTTCATCGCCGGTTTTCTCAATTTCGTCGGCGATTAGTTTTAATTTATCGGTTGAGCCCTCTTTAAATAGCAGCTCCATCAGTTTTAATCTGCAGGCGGTGTCCTGGTCGCTGGCTCTGCGGGCGCGCTCGAGCACATTGATTGCACCATCGGTATCGCCTAGTGACAGATAGACCTCAGCCTCTTCCATTGCCTCTACCATGGCGCCAAAGATTTCTTTATTTACACTGGCGTCCTTTTCGGCAAAAATCTCGGCGTCGCTCTCATCAAATAGACTTTTGTCCGGGTCCAGATGTTTGGCTCCGGGATCGTCGATTAACTGGTCGGCACCTGTATCCACAATAATTTCTGGTGGCGGCTCTGGTATTGGGCGAATCGGAAAGTCTTCAACGCTGATGGTTCGCTTTCTGGTGAGCCACAGAAACAGCAATACGATCAATAGTCCCAAACCGGCAAGACCACTCCAGGCATAGAGTGGTTTTTTGTCTAGCAGCAGCATCAGGCTATTGCTTAGTTTCCTGACCTGTTCCATGGCAGTTGGGTCATTGTCTGGCTTGGTTTTGGCAACTTTGGCGGGCAATGGAGCCTCTGCCTGCATTTCTTTTTGGGCTTCTTGCTCAGCGGGGGCAATGGTTTCGGCCAGCTGCTCGGTATTCTGGATATCTGAGTCGGAGAGGGTTTCGAGCTCTTCGCCCTCTGGGAATAGACCCTCTTCTGGGAATAGCTCGTCCTCTGGGAATAGTTCGGTATCTGCTAAGGCTGAAGGTTCTTTATCCGCTGAGGGCTCTTTAATAGCTGAGGGCTCTATATCCGCTGAGAGCTCTTCATATGCTGAGGGCTCTTTATTCGCTGAAGGCTCTATATCCGCTGAGGGCTCTATATCCGCTGAGAGCTCTTCATATGCTGAGGGCTCTATATCCGCTGAGGGCTCTATATCCGCTGAAGGCTCTTCATATGCTGAAGGCTCTTGATATGCTGAAGGCTCTGGCACTGCAGCAACAATCTGCTCGGCAGGCTGACTGGCTGGTGCGCTATCTTGAGTTTGCTCTGGGCCATTGATACCGATTTGATTGGCAACAATATAACCCTGTTCTTGGCCAATATCGCTTGCTGTGGGCAGCCGCAGTACGGCACCCTTTTTCATATTATTGGCATTGCCATTTACAAAGGCTTTGGGGTTCTGGCTATACAGGGCGTCCATGGTCTGCAATATAGTCATGCCCTGGGGGCGCAGCCTTTTGGCTACATTCCACAATGTGTCGCCGACCACTACCCGGTGCTCTGGGCCGCTAAACTGGCTGGCGGAGCTTGGTGAGTTGCCCCTGTCTGCTGTGGACTGCTGAACTGCTGCCGGGGTCGCCTGGCCGCTGTAATCGGGGAGGTCCAGCAGCAATGTGTATTCGCGCATCATGCGCCCGGAGGGCCATTCCAGCTCAACCAATAAGTCTAGATAGGGCTCGGTTAGGGGCTCTGTACTGCTGACCTGGATCACCCGGTCGCCCGCGGCGTTGCGGGTGACCAGAAATTTAAGCTGGGTAAGGTATGGGTCCCGGCTGACGCCGGCCTGGGTAAAAGCCGCGGGAGATGCCAGCTGGGCCAGCAACATGCCTTCTTCAACGCCATCGACATTGGTCAGGGCTATCTCGGCCACCAGGGGCTCGTTGAGCGCAGATTTAAGCGTAATGTCGCCGAACCCCACAGCCATGGCGGCAACGGAGTTAAGTAGAGCAGTTATCAGTAACGCTTGTAGCAGCCTGGCCGACCATTTTATGGTTATCATCATATTTTCCTGTAAAACACGGCGCTTTTTACAAAGTCAGCCCGTTAATCCTTTAAGTGAACTGAGCGAAAATTTTTAGGTACTAAATTCTAGACCTTACAGTGAAATATTCTAGTCATACTTGCATTATTTGTCCGATTAATTGCAAAAACTCCGAAAAAAAGAGTCAAACACCGGTTTTAACCAGCGACTGACTCTTTTTGGCAGCAAAAAACTGTTTTGGATTTAGCTTTCGACCAATATTCTGAGCATACGGCGCAATGGTTCTGCGGCACCCCAAAGTAGCTGGTCACCCACGGTAAATGCCGACAGGTATTGCTCGCCCATATTCATTTTGCGCAGGCGGCCTACGGGCACGTACAGGCCTCCAGTAACGGCAGCTGGGGTTAACTGAGCTACTGTGGGCTCTTTGTCATTGGGTATCACTTTGGCCCATTGATTGGCCTCGGCCAGCATGGACTGAATTTCATCCATGGGCACATCCTGAGTCAGCTTGATAGTCAGTGCCTGGCTGTGACAGCGCATGGCGCCAATTCGCACGCACAGGCCATCCAGAGGCACTGGGTTGCCTTGGCGATTGAGGATTTTGTTGGCCTCGGCCTGATTTTTCCACTCTTCGCGGCTCTGACCATTGTCCAGCTGGGCATCTATGTAGGGCAGCAGGCTGCCGGCCAGGGGGTAGCCCCAGTTATCCACGGGGAAGCTGTGGCTGCGCAGAGAATCGGTCACCTGGCGATCTATATCAAGAATCGCTGAGGCTGGGTTGGCCAGGGCATCAGCGGCAGAGGAATAAATAGTGCCCATTTGATTAATCAGCTCGCGCATATTCTGCGCGCCAGCCCCTGAGGCTGCCTGATAGGTCATGGAGGTGGCCCATTCCACCAGGTTGGCATTGAACAACCCACCCAGACTCATCAGCATCAGGCTCACGGTGCAGTTGCCGCCAATATAGTCTTTAACGCCGTTGGCCAGGCCGTCTCTGACCACATTCATATTAACCGGGTCGAGTACGATAATGGAGCTATCTTCCATACGCAGGGCGGAGGCGGCGTCGATCCAGTAGCCGTTCCAGCCGGCGTTGCGCAGCTGTGGATACACCTCTTTGGTGTAGTCGCCACCCTGGCAGGTGATAATAATGTCCATTTGCTGCAGGGCGTCGATATCAAAGGCACTTTGCAGGGGCGATATGTCTACGCCTACATCTGGCCCGGGCTGGCCGGCCTGGGAGGTGGTAAAGAATATGGGTTCGATATGGGCGAAGTCGTTTTCTTCGCGCATGCGGTCGATCAGTACTGACCCAACCATGCCGCGCCAACCGATTATTCCTGTTTTGTTCATCTGTCTTAACCCTTTGTTTTATATATAAAAAACGTTTACTGCTTTGGTGCTGCTGGTTTGTGCCGGGCTTGAGGCCGGTGTTTATATTGCTGACACGCCGTGAATACATCCATGTAGGCTCCGCGTCAGCAATATAATCACCAGCCTCAAGCCATCAAGTCAGTGCCACATTCAAAAAAACTTGCTCGGTGTTGCAGCAAAGTCATGGCAACCCTTTACGATCAATCAGGGCCCGCTTATGGTTTGGTTATTTTCAGATTGAGAGAGCGCACTGTCTGAGCGCAGCGAGTTGCGCGAACGCTGAAAATAACCAAACCATGGGACCGATCGTAAAGGGTTGCCATGGCTTTGCCCACTCCAAACCAACAGACTCTTCACTACACTCAAAACCACAATAATTACAGCGCGGCTGCCACTGCATCGCCCATCGCAACTGTGCCAACCCGCTGCATACCATCGGTGTAAATATCCCCAGTGCGCAAACCCTGATCCAGAACATCACTCACTGCCTGCTCAATGGCATCCGCAGCCTCAACCCCATCCAGCGAGTAGCGCAGCATCATAGCGACTGACAGAATAGTTGCCAATGGATTAGCCACCCCCTGCCCGGCTATATCTGGTGCTGAACCATGGCAGGGCTCGTACATACCGCCGCCATCTTTATCCAGCGATGCTGAGGGCAGCATACCTATTGAGCCGGTTAGCATGGCCGCGGTATCAGATAAAATATCGCCAAACATATTGCCGGTGACCACCACATCAAACTGCTTGGGTTCCATTACCAGCTGCATGGCGGCGTTATCGACATACATATGGCTGAGCTCTACTTCTGGGTAGTCTGCTGCCATTTCGCTGATAACTTCGCGCCATAATATGGTGGCTTCAAGTACATTGGATTTATCCACTGAACATAATCTTTTACCGCGCACCATGGCGGCTTCAAAGGCCATTTTGCCTATGCGACGAATCTCTGACTCATTGTATTTGTAGGTGTTGTAGCCTTCGCGCTCACCATTGTCCAATGTGCGAATACCCCGGGGTTCACCGAAATAAATACCGCCCACCAGCTCGCGCACAATCAAAATATCCAGACCTGAGACAAACTCGGGCTTCAGTGATGAAGCATGGGCCAGCTGGGGGTACATGATCGCCGGGCGCAGGTTGCCAAACAGATCCAGCTCGGAGCGGATGGTTAACAGGCCCTTTTCCGGGCGCAGATGGCGCTCTACATTATCCCACTGGGGGCCGCCCACGGCGCCGAGCAATATGGCGTCGGATGCGCGGGCTTTATCCAATGTCTCTTTGGGGCATGGCTCGCCTACAGCATCCAGTGCGGCACCGCCCAGATGGGCATAGTCCAGCTCTATGCCCAGATTAAACTGGTCACTGACTTTTTCTAGCACCTTAACGGCTTCGGTGATGATTTCTGGGCCTATATTGTCGCCGGGTAATACCAGTACTTTTTTCTTGCTATCTGACATTATTTAATCGCTCCAAATACCCAGGGATGCTGCTTGGCACGGTCAGCCTCGTAGGCTTTAATATCATCCGCGTTTTGCAGGGTTAGGCCTATCTCATCCAGACCATTGAGCAGGCAGTCTTTGCGGAACTCGTCCAGCTCAAAGCTAAATACATGGCCGCTGTCTGTGGTTACTGTCTGCGATGGCAGATCTATGGACAGCTGATAGCCCTCTTGGGCATCCATCTCTTTAAACAGAATATCCACCTGCTCTTCAGTCAGAATCACTGGCAATAGACCATTTTTAAAACAGTTATTGTAGAAGATATCTGCATAGCTGGGTGCAATCACCGCATTAAAGCCATAGTCTTCCAGCGCCCAGGGAGCGTGCTCACGGCTGGAGCCGCAACCAAAGTTTTTGCGGGCCAGCAAAATAGAAGCCCCTTTAAAGCGCGGGAAGTTTAGGGGGAAGTCCGGGTTAACGGGGCGATTAGAACAGTCTGCACCGGGCTGGCCCTCATCCATATAACGCAGTTCATCAAACAGATTGGGGCCAAAGCCACTGCGCTTGATGGATTTTAAAAACTGTTTGGGGATAATCATATCCGTGTCCACATTGGCGCGATCCATAGGACCCACCAAACCACGGTGTGTGGTAAATGCTTTCATTATTCTGCACCTCCAACAAAGGTACGTACATCCACAATATGACCCGCCACCGCTGCGGCCGCAGCCATAGCTGGACTCATCAAATGGGTGCGCCCGCCATTGCCCTGACGGCCTTCAAAGTTGCGGTTGCTGGTAGAGGCACAGTGCTCCCCTGCCCCCAGCTTATCGGCGTTCATGGCCAGACACATAGAACAGCCAGGCTCGCGCCAGTCCATACCTGCGTCTATAAAGATTTTATCCAGGCCCTCTTGTTCGGCCTGGGCTTTAACCATCTGCGAGCCGGGCACTATTAATACCTGCTTAACCGAGCTGGCCACCGATCGGCCTTTGGCAACAGCCGCCGCAGCGCGCATATCTTCGATACGGGAGTTGGTGCAGGACCCAATAAACACACGGTCTACCGAGATAGACTCAATAGCCTGACCACCCTCAAGGCCCATATATTCCAGCGCGCGCTCTAACCCTTTGCGCTGTTCTTCATTGGGCTGCTCATCCAGTGTTGGCACAGAAGCGGTTACCGGCGCCACCATCTCCGGAGACGTGCCCCAGGTCACCTGAGGCGCTATATCATCCCCATGCAGAACAACTTCAGTATCAAAAACCGCATCGGCATCCGAGGTTAGGGTGCGCCAGTACTCAACCGCCTGATTCCACATCTCAGCCTTAGGCACAAACTGGCGTCCTTCGCAGTAATCAATGGTCTTCTGGTCCACCGCCACCATACCCACCCGGGCACCGGCCTCGATGGCCATATTGCACACTGTCATGCGGCCCTCGATGGACATATCCCGAAACACAGACCCGGCAAACTCAATGGCATGCTCATTGCCGCCGGCAGTACCAATCTTGCCGATAATCGCCAACACCACATCCTTAGGGGTAACACCAGCGCCCACTGTGCCATCCACAGTGACGCGCATATTCTTCATCTTCTTGGCCACCAGGCACTGGGTTGCCAGTACATGCTCAACCTCAGAGGTACCAATACCATGGGCCAAACAGGCCAGCGCACCATGGGTGGCTGTATGGGAGTCACCACAGACCACTGTCATGCCCGGCATGGTGGCGCCCAGCTCCGGGCCCATCACATGCACAATGCCCTGCCCCATCTCATTGATCTTAAATTCCTTAATACCGTAGAGATCGCAGTTATCATCCAGCGTCTGCACCTGAATGCGCGACACCTCGTCGGCCATACCAGCCACACCGGCATCGCGCTCGGCTTTGTCGGTAGAGATATTGTGGTCAGGAGTGGCAATATTAGTATCCAGACGCCAGGGCATGCGGTCCGCCAAGCGCAGACCCTCAAAGGCCTGAGGTGAGGTAACCTCATGGATCACATGCCGATCAATATAGATCAGCGATGAACCATCGCTATTTTGTTTAACAAGGTGGCTATCCCACAGCTTGTCGTAAAGTGTTCTTCCCGCCATAACTCTCTCCCAGAGAATTCCGATATTGCGCCCATTGTAAACCTGCTTTATGATGAATTAAATTCATATTTAGCATGACTAGCATTCTCCCGAGGAATGAAATGGACAGCCAAAACATCAAGGCCTTTATTACCGTGGCTCACTGCGGTTCATTTTCCGAAGCCGCCGAGCAGCTGTACCTGACCCAGTCTGCTATCAGCAAGCGTATTGCCCAGCTGGAGCACCAGGTGGGTAAAAAGCTTTTTGACCGCTTTGCCCGCCAGGTAAGCCTGACAGAAGCCGGCACAGAGCTGCTACCCAGAGTCAAACGCATACTTCAGGAGTATGAAAATGCCCTGCAGGCCATTAGCGACCTCTCCGGCGAAGTAAGCGGCACCCTCAGACTAGCCATTAGCCACCATCTGGGCCTGCATCGCCTGCCCCCGGTACTAAAACAGTTTGCCCAGCAGTACCCCAATGTGACCCTGGATATTGAGTTTATGGACTCAGAAAAGGCCTATGAGCGCGTGCTCCAGGGCCAGTCTGAAGTGGCAGTAATTACCCTGGCTCTGGAACCCCAGCACAATATCGATAGCCAGGTAATATGGCAGGACCCACTGCGCTTTATCTGCGCCCAGGATCACCCCCTGGCCAAAATCAAACAGCCCGTATTGAACGACCTGGCCGACTACTCGATTATTCTGCCAGGCATAAATACCTACACCGGGCAGATTATTCAGAAGCTATTTCAGCAAGAAGGCATACCATTAAAGGCGCCCATGTCGACCAACTATCTGGAGACCATAAGCACCATGGTAGAGGTAGGACTGGGCTGGAGTGTGCTGCCAGAGACCCTGGTAAGGGACCTGCATGTAATGCCGTTTGAGGAAATTAAAATAGAGCGGGAACTGGGGTATATACACCATACCAAGCGAAGCCTGTCGAATGCGGCGGTGGCGTTTTTGGGGTTGTTAGGTGGTTCGTGACCTCAATAAAATCGTTGTCACGCCAGCGCAGGAACGTCACCCCAGCGTAGGCTGGGGCCTCCAAAAGATTCCCGCCTACGCGAGAATGACACTAAAACCACCTCAGCGAAGGAACGTCACCCCCAGCCGAGCCACCTCATTATCAGGTGACTCAGTCATACAGCCCCATAAACTCCTCACCCGTCAATTTTTTGCTGTTACCAGCAAAGCTATAGTTACCCGGCTTTTCATCAATAAACACCTCAGCCGCCAATTTAAACTGCGACGGGTCATCAAAGGCCTGGGGCATCACCGCCACAATAGAATGGTCCAGCATGCGCCAAAATAAATTGCTGCCGCAGTGGCGACAAAACAACCGCTCACCCCAGTCGGAGGACTGATAGGCGGTTAGCTCAGATTCATTATTAATCTGCAGCGACGAACAGACCACCGCAAACAGCACACCACCGCTCCACTTGCGGCACTGGAGGCAATGACAGGCATCCATTTTGTGGCTGGCGGGTTCGGCTGAGAAGGTGATGCGGCCGCAGAGGCATTGACCGGGGATTGTGGTTGGCATGGGGTGACCTTTTGGGGAGATTTGGCTTAGGTTAGTTATAGATCCTAGGATTGGTTTTTTCTATTGCCAGCTTAATTTTTGTTTTATTGTTGCCCAGTCCATGCCAACAGACCTACACCAAAGCCAAGATTTTGATTACCCTCCCTATCGGATAACATAGCTAGCTTTGGTGACTGGGTGCTGAGGCTCCAGCCTACGCTGGGGTGACGGGGTTTGCTGGGTGAACTTCGGGCGCTGGGGTGGGGGGTTGGTTATTTTAGGGCTAGGTGAACTGTGTTGTCGCTGGGGCGGGTTACTTGGATGCCGAAGCTCATTTCTAGGGCATGTAGCATGGCTTCGGTTTCGTCTACTT
>Ga0209632_10002122_pt1 | contig 19297 bp, 7 predicted proteins | sample COG_10_FD_184754 | JGI IMG/M metagenome (GOLD analysis project Ga0209632, IMG submission 184754) | Pelagic Microbial community sample from North Sea - COGITO 998_met_10 (SPAdes) (version 2) | ecosystem: Environmental > Aquatic > Marine > Neritic zone/Coastal water | place: Helgoland, sampling... | reverse complement strand
CTTGAGATTTACTTTGAGTTCCTAAAAAATAAAACATTACTGGAATCAATGGCGTAATAGTTTTAAAGGTTATAGAAGATGAAATTAATAAATTTAATTCTTCAATACTCATATATTTTTCAATTATATTAGATTTTACTATTGTTTGATAGAAGTTTTGTTATTAATTATCACAGCAAAGAGCAATGTAGTTGTCTAAAAATTCTCTTTCAGAATCTTGTAAAACAATATTCTCTCTGTAATAAGCGTAATCTCCTCCGTAGTAGATCGCTAAAGCGTCAGCAAATAATTCCTCACTACCAAAAAATTCTTGTGCTTCTATACGTTTTTTTTCGCCTTCTGGATTTATGCAGTTTCTTGTTAAGTAAGAAAGTGCATGCGAGGTTTCATGAAGTAACGTATCATACCCACGGTTGTTTGCGAAAGCTTTATTTGACACCCAAACCGATAACTTCCATTTAGAATTAACTGTTCCATCTGCAAAAGTGCCTGCGGAATCCCAAACTCCAAAAGGGCATCTTTCTAATATTGTTGCTGCGTAAGAATGGCAACCATTGACAAATATCACACTACTTTCTACACTTTTTCTTAATTCATCAGGTAAGCTAGCAACTAATTCATTAAGCCGTAATTGATTCTCTCCTTCAAAACCATCAAATGATGTGAACTCACCCTCGTAAATCTCTGTATCCTCTTCACTGTTTGTGTTAATGATTACTTCTTCTTGTTCTTGAGAAACTTCTATGGTTGTTGTAGTAGTCGGAATTGTTGTGGTTGTAGTGACTGGAGCTGATGTGGTTGTAGTTACTGGAGCTGATGTGGTTGTAGTTACTGGAGCTGATGTGGTTGTAGTTACTGGAGCTGATGTGGTTGTAGTTACTGGAGCTGATGTGGTTGTAGTTACTGGAGCTGATGTGGTTGTAGCATTTCCTATTGTTGCTTGAATATCTATCTCGACTGGATTATCAAGTACATATATGTATGAGACTCCTATAAATAAAACAATAAAAAGAACTGTGACTAAAGTTAAATTACGATTCATTAAAAGAGTCGCTTAGTTCATCATCCATAAAATCCGATAGGTCCTCGTCATTTAACCTTAGGCTTTCCTCGTATTCCGCAGGTTTATTCAATTCGGCATATTTTTTCATAAAGTTACCTAACAATAAGATAATCATAATATACAACAAAAGCACCAACATAAATCTGTATGCTAAAGCTCCACTTTGTAGTAGTGTTTGTTGCGCTTCTTTAAACTCGCTATCAGGTGGCAGAACAAGAATTCGTATAAATAGCCAAATGCCCATCAAAAAGCTTACAATTGGCATAGCCTGGTTTAACCCCTCAGAATCTCCAATTGCGTCAAATAACTCATTACCTCCCCATGGAACTGCTTTAAATATAACTCCCTCTAAACACATTAAATAAGTTAGTTTACATACTGCCATTAAAACACCTGAGGAGCTTACAGATTCAAATGATGTTGCGTAAAAGAAAAAGTATCCAACAATTGAGAGACTCATCATTGAGTAAAACTTAGGAGATAACTCAGCCTTGGGTCTATTGGAGACTATGTGGATAGCTGCGATGAAACCTAGTATAAAGCCAAAGGGAAGTTCTATAACCACAAATAATATTGTCGAAAGGACGGCAAAAAACATTGCTTGCGGATTCCAATCGAATTTTATAATTTGGTCATAAACATAGTATTCAATAAGTGACTCAATACCTTCGTAAAAAAATGTGACAACTACCAAACCAAATAAAACGCCTAAAAATATTGCCAGATTTTCCTCCCTAACGTCAAAAGTAAATCCCTCTTCTACAAAAGCATATAAAAGAGCAGTGATAAGTGCTACGAGTGATATTTCCATTACTGTTTCAAGAGTTGTTTTTTCTTTTGTGTTGTTTTTACGACTTGTCCATCTAACTCTGTAGTGGGCAATAATACGATTAAACCACTCTTGGGCAAGCAGCACACCGTAGAATAAAATTAAAATTCCTGAAGTAATCAAGAATGCAAAACTATTTTTTTCGTGGTCGGTGAAATCAATATCCTTAAATAATGGAATTGTTGTAATGAGTTCATTAGTAAAAGTTATATTTGTAGAAGTATCCACAACTGAGGATTCCTCAACTTCTAGAATTGGGCTTTCAACTACCAGCGTAGTTGCTGGTACTACAGGAAGAACTGGTATTGGAGGAATTAACTTTTCATCAGATGTTATTTCAGTTGTAATATCTTTATAGCAATACATTGAATCACAGTCTGGTCCAGTGAATTGTGTATATTCTGTAGATAATATTTTTATTGTAAGTGAAAGGGTATTGGACCCATCCCACAAAATTTCTTTTGATCCAGTTGCTGCAGAATCTTTAAGCTCTAAAGGTTCGTTCAACAATCCATCAGCTGTGAATTCTCTAACTATAAGAATAACCTGATCAATGTTATCAACTCCACTAATGTTCCATGAGATTTGTAAATTGTTTTCATCTAATCTCGCTTCTTCAATTTCTATTAATACTTCTTCAGTCTCAAGTAGTTGTGGACCTGAAAAATTATCATTAATTACACCATTAAAGAAAGATATAAAGAAAATTAAAGACATGATTGTTTTTTTCATCAACCGAATACCTTTACTTTTTCTAATTTACCAATTACGACCAGTCTTTGTTTAGCTGAAAATTTTGGGTGGCAAGTTGATAATGTTATTCTGTCATCACCAAAGCTTCCAAGTAAATAAGTTTCTTCAGGTGAAACTATTTTTACATCTACAACTTTGTATTTATATTCGTTTGTGTTTGTCTGAAACAAAATATCATCACCAATCACTACTCGATCTAGATTTCCAAAAGGAGCTCCATAAGTAGTTCTATGACCAGCTATTCCGAAGTTTCCACCAGAGCCAGGTAAAGATGTCCCTACTATGTACCCGGGTCCATACTCTAATTTTTTAGAGGTAGCACCGAATACTACATAGTGGTTGACATCTGCAGATAAGAGCATAATTCTGCCAACTACGTCAGGAAGAAACTCTGCTTTGGCGGCCTGATTAGTAAGCGTTTTAGTTGCTATAGAGAGAAAAGATTCTTGAAACTCATCAATTTGTTCTAAGTTTTCTACTGAATTTTCAGCATTTAAATTTTTGTTTCTTAAATCACTTAAGTTTGTGTTGTTAACTTCAAACTGTTTTTCTAACAATTGTTGTTCATCATCAATTACTGAGGTAGAGAAAAAAGTTTGATTAATTGAATAACCTACAATAAATAATCCAACTACTAAAAGAACTAAACCAATTGGTGCAAGTGGCTTTTGTTTATGGTCAATGTTCTTTATCTGCCTAGAAGATCTTCTCTGTCCATTATTACGGTTTTTTTTTACGGGTTCGTCGAAGCTTAATTTTGCAAAGTTTTTATGCATTTGTGCTGGCTTTTTAGTGAATACAATAGAAAACAGATTCGAAGTCATCAAATTTAGCTTCTCCCTCAGCATCTGTTCTGTAACTTTAATATCTAAATATTTAGCATTTTTTGATATATTGCTTACTGCTGATATTAGGTAATCCACTTCTTTTAACATTGAAACAATATCGCTTGCGTACTTTTCCTGATCAGTGATTAAGGGGTTGAATCTTTGACTAATATCGATGCTTATCATGACCTCGGTGCCTAAAGTATTTTCTAGAACTTTTTTAAGTGTATTAGATTTTACATATATTTCAGATAATTCAATCTCCAACTGTTGGTTAATTATTCCAAGTGATTGTTGATTTTGGAGAGAATTATGAGAAGAGTAAATTTGTTTTCCTTTTTCAATTGAATCGGCATTCTCTAAATTCTGTAAGTCGTCTCTTTGATTTTGAAGTTTTATGTCTATAGAACTATAAACTAAGCTACTAATCTCATCTGCAAGTATTGTATTTTCCAACAAATAAAACTTTGCTTTATCTTTTCCGTATCCAAGCTTTACGTCGCCGTATAAATACCAGTTCCCTTTTTTTGTGACAATTTTTTTCTCAACAGCTAGATCTAAAAGTTGACCATCATAGATAAGTTCTGTGTTTCCTAGGTCTAAGTCTTCAAACTCTACAAATATATTGCTGCTTTGTTGATGATTAAAAAAATTATATGACCTTCTATTCCTTTTTGGACTTGGAGTATCCTCAACAATCGTTGCTTCAGTGATTACATCAGCACTGTTCATTTTATTTCTCCTGATTTTCAACACACCTAAAACCGCGAAAATATTGATAACTATCACGAATAGGTAAGTAAAGAAATATTCCATCAGAACCTATATGCTCTCCTTAAGAGGAAAGCCCCACCTGCAACTAGTAATAAGCCGAAAGATATTATTAATCCTCCAACATTACGACCTGTTCTAGGAAATTCTGGACTTCCAGGAGCAGGCGGAGGTGTTGGCTCTATGGGGTCAGTAGTGATATCTTCAGCATCCTCATTGTAAACAAACTCTACAAAATCATCACCGGGAAGGAAATTTATCGATTCACCATTTTCTTCCTTTTCTTGATCATCTCCAGAGCCGTCAAAAATATTATCTATTCCTGTTTCTTCTCTTACAAGATCAATTGGATTTATAGGATCAGTAACGCCGAAGTCATCTTCTTCTATGCAATCTGCATCCTTGTTTTTAATCATTTTCTGAACTTTTCCATTTTCAGTATTGGTAACCTCTAGTGCAACAGTAAAGATCTTATTCTCTCCAACCTCAATTGAGGAAAAGTCAACAGTTTGACCTGGACCAACTGTTACAGTTTCTTCAGCAATTAATGTTTGATTAATCCAAATCTTTTTTAACACTTCTGCCCTAACATTAGATCTTGAGTTGTCGACTGTGACGCCGAACTCAGCACCACCATTTTCCTCATCACAAACTCTGTTTGTTGAGACAAGTGGTTCAAAAATATATTTCACTGGTGGAAGTGTAGTTGTAGTAGTTGTTTCACAGATAGCTGTTTCTGCATTCGATATCTGGTAAGGAGAGGCGATGGCAAACTGTGTATAACTACTATCTAAAGCTCTCCATTGAATTTTTTGGTTTTGAGTAATATTCAAGAATCTAGTTGTTCCACTAGTAGGATTGATTGTTACTAAATCATAATTGGTCCATGGGCCATCATCTATTCTGTATTCTACATAGAAGCTTTTAGATTCATTGCTTAAGTTACGAATCTCAATTGTTGATTTAGCGACATTTGCAGAGCATTCATCGAGAGTTAATATCATTTGGGGGTTATCTGGAGTACTTCCACAATCTACTCCTGATTTTTCGGGTGTAAATTGATAGGCAGTATCGCTTGTACTCTTATACCTAAAGACAATTTGATCTGTAGTTCCTATAGGAATCTCTGTAGCAGTTAAAGAAGAGTTCGCATTGACAGAGATTACTGATCCTGACTGGTATTGACCATTATTTAACTTGTAATCATACATAATAGAAGCACTCTGAGCTCCAGTGTTTATGACAACTAATTTTGCTACTGGAGACACCGGTGAGCCGTTGCTATCCACTTCACAACCTATTTCTGTATAGCCACTTAATGAACTTGCTTGAGTACAGTTTTCTGCTGTTGCGGAGACAAATTTATAGGCAGTTTCTGTTGAAGTCTTGTACCTCCATTGGAATGAACTATTTGCTGGAACACTATAAGCACTAGTAACAAAACTGCCTGTGACAGAAGTATTCCCTACAGACTGGAAGGCACCACCGTTGATAGATATGTCATAACTCACCACTACTGCTGTTGAGTTAGGATTGATGATTGTTAACTTAGCAGTCGGACTACCATTTACACATTCATTAGTGCTGTATGCACTTACAGTGGTAGGAGTTATTGTAGTCGCACAATCAGCAGGTGCCATTACTACAACTTGTTGCCAGGTATTTGGAGTTGTTGCATTGAAGATTCTGTATCTATAAATTATGTAATTTGTAGTCAAGACTTTGTTAACAACATATGGCTGAGAACTGGTAATTGTCTGCGTACCCATTGAAGTCCAGGAAATATTATTTGTTGTAGATTCGACTTGTACCTGAGCACTATTTGCTGAACCATTTGAAATTGTAAAGGTCGAATTCTTTGTAGACGTTGTTCCATTTGGTGTACAGGTGGAACTTTGAGTAGCTGTCAAGTTTGCAGACGTACAATCAACTGTGGCCGTTCTTGTTAAGTATATATATGAGGCATTTGAGAAGTCATTTTGGACTGTACTTGGTGCATATCTCCAAGTAATGTACTGTCCAGAAGTTAAGTTTTTATAAACCGAGTTATCAAGTTGGCCTGCGGCAACGGTTGCAGTGGTCATGTATTGATACCCACCATTATTGATTGAGTATTCAACTTTGTAATACTGAGTTATAGTTCCCGTATTATTAATAGATAGTTTAGAATCTCTAGTCTGATTAGAACATGCCTCAAGTGTTTGTGTCACCGTGGAAGTTTGTGGGCAGTCAACGGTGAGAGTTGTGAGTGTTGTAAAGTCACCTGTCAGGGAGCTAGAAAGACCCAGGCGATATCTCCATTTTACACTTGCGCCATGAGGAGCACCAGGAGCTTCAAGAACTTTTGGAGTTCCATTAATTACCGATGACGTTCCTTTAGTTATCCAACCAGATCCAATGTCATACCAAGCTTCTACATAAACGGTTTCGCTTGAATTGTTTGTGACCGTTAGTTCAGAAATTCTACTTCCAGCGACACAAGCTTTTAGTACATTATTCAAAGAAACTTGATTTATTACTTCTGTATCACAATCAAGCGCTGGAATGGAGTTAAAAGCTGTTTCAGATGCGCTAGATAGCTTTGTAACTGTTCCAGCATATTTATACTTCCAACTTATAGTTTGACCATTAATTACTGATTTCTCTAGAACTAACTGATTACCCGCTGTTATCTCGACTGTTGAAACTTCTGTGGTCCAATCTCCGGAATTTATTGCAGAGTGCACTGTAACAAGCATTGGAGTAGAGCCAGTGTTGTTTAGTGTAAGTGTAGAAGTTGCTGTCTGATTAGAACAAGTACCCATTTGATGTACCACTGAGATAAAGGTTCCACAATCAACTTCAATTGCACCACCTGGTAAGTTAGTAAAACTTACATTTGTCAATGCTGACGTACTGTAAGCAGCCTTATATCTCCATTCAATTGATGAACCTGAAGTTACAGATTGAGATGTATATGTATTTACTCCACCTACGACTACACCATTTGATGAATTAACTTTATCAGTCCAGGTTCCACCGTCAATTCTGTATTGAATATGATAATACGCTGGTGCAGGGCTGGATGATAATGTTCCGTAGTGGAACTTTGAAGTCTTTGAGCCGCTAATACATTGTCCCATAGAGGTATACGGTGTAGAAATGTTTACACCAGTACAATTCACAATATCTGAGGTAGAAGTTGTAGTCCAATTTAACGTTGAGAAATCAGCTCCGGTCTGTGAAATCTTATATCTCCAAGTTATTGTCTCACCTTCAGAAACAGACTCTGGAAGGAATGTTGCCCCTCCAGGATTGACTTGAACTTGATTAGCAGACAGGGTCCAATTTGTACCTCCATCTGTTGAGTACTCTGCTTTGTAATATAAAATTCCAGAGCTTGAATTATTAATGTTAAGTTTTGAAGTTTTGTACCCATTACTATCACAAGTAGTATCGAAAGTTACTGTGATATCTTCGCCAGAGGAACATGTAATTGTTCTTAAGTCGTCATTAGTCCACTCAGTAGGAAGATCTGATATAGTTTTTCCAACTTTGTATCTCCATTGAACAGTCTGTCCAGTTTGTACAATTTGTGTATGTGGATATTGTCCATTGGAGCCAAGAGTGATATCAGACTTATCTACCCATCCCGTACCATTAACATTAACTTGTACTTTAAAGAGTGCTGACGTTGTTGCATCTGCGCTGTTTTTAATAATAAATTTAACTTCTTTAGTACTGTTATAACAAATACCAAATGACGTTGTCACGCTTGGGTCGATAGTTTCACAGTTGACGGTGGCAGACTGAACATGATCAACATACGTTGCAGAAACTAGACCACTTAATGAAGTTGCTGCTTTATAACGCCATCTAATAAATTTTCCAGAAGCTACACTCTGTGTGAATTCTGATGATTGTGTACTTGATCCAGCTGCTCCTAGTGTCAGATCTGTATCCGCTACAACATAACCACTGCTTCCTTGAATAAAATACTCAACTTGATAATACACAGTTGTACTTGTGTTATTTGTTAAGACATATCTTGAGACTGCAGCATTGCTAATACAGACATCCAATGTTTGTGTAATAACAGTATCTAACGAACAGTTTACCTCCTCACTAGTTGCTTCTGTGATGTAAGAAGTAGGTGTTGTTGCAGAACTCATTGGATAATATCTCCAAGTGATTGTTTGGCCATTTGGAACCATAACATACGTTGTCGCAGAAGTACCAGCTATCACTGGTGTTCCAGAGACCTTTGTTATCCAATCTGATGAATCGCCACTTAAGTTGTACTGTATGTAGAAGTATGCAGGTGAGTTAGCAGAGGATGAGTTTGAAAAGGTAAATGTTGACTTTCTTTCACCACTTGTACATACACCAAAACTAGAGGAACCTGTTCCGTCAAGGATTGGACAATCTACGGTTGCAGAGGCAGCAAGTGCTGTGTGGGTCAAGCCGGTGTAGTCATTATTTGTATTGGTAACTTTATAACGCCAGATAATGTTCTTGGTGTGGGGAACTGAATGATTTAATGTCGTATCAGTAGCGCCAGGAGCAACTGCTAGATTTGAATTTTTTAGAACCCATGTAACCCCATTATCAATGGTGTACTGGACTTGGAAGTAAATAGTATTCAAACTCTCGTTATTTTGTAAGCTTAATGTTGAAAGTTTAGATCCAGAGTCGCATGAACCCATGATATTTACTACAGCTACATCTATTACACAGTTTACGAAATCACTTGTTGTGTCGTTAGTCCATACGCCTGTAAATGCTTCTGCTGTTTTTACTGATTCATATCTCCACTCTATCTTTTGCCCCTCTTGAACCTGTATAGTGTTTGTTGTTACCAGTGAAACTCCTGGAGCAATAACGGCACCTACTATTGATGAGTTAGTCCACTCAGTGACTGTTGTAGATGAATTGAGAATTTTGTATTGAACATTGAATTTTGCTGCCGAAGTAGAGGAACTGGTGTTTGTTACTTTAAATGAGGCTGCTCTATAATTTTCTGCACATGAGGTGTAAATTGCCTCCCCAGTTACTAAAGTAAATGGACAGTTGATAGTCTTTGTATCGGTATAGTTCCACTCTTCTAAATTAAGATTATTTAACACCTTGTTTACTTTATAACGTACTTGGATCGTTCCACCATGTACAACAGTTACTTCTAGAGGATGATTCTCTGTTAGCCCGTTACTAACAATTTCTGCATTTTTAAATGCCTGCCACTCTGTGTCAATATTTCTCTTATATTCAATAGTGAAATATGCGGTATCGGTACTTGATGGCACTAAGTTAATAACTGGTGTTGAGTTACCATTTCCACATGTTCCAAGACCAATATTTACTTCTACAGAACCACCATCACAACCACAATCTACGGTTGCACTAGCTGTAACCTCTTCCCACACCTGTCCTTCAAAGTCACCACCATTGGTTGTATCTTTAACTCTCCACGTAATAGTTTTTCCATCTGGTACAAATTTTGATAAATCAGTATTCGTCGACCCACCGGTAACCGATATATCGAAGGCCGATTCTAAGGAGTCTGTGGCAGATTGCCAAGTAATACCTCCATCCAATGAATACTGCACCTTATAATATGAGGTGTAGTTGTCGTTATTTGTTATTGATAATGTTGAAGTTGCACCTAAATCATCACAATCACAGGTTGTTAGTGTTTGTGAGTAATCTGAGGCGGGGTCACAATCTACTGCCACATTTGTAGTATTGACCATGACGTGATTCATAAAATTAGCATTGAAGTCGCCAGTTATTGAACCACTGGTATTAGTACCCTCATCATAACGATTGTAATAAAGACCTGTACTCGATAATCCTTTTATAAAAGCATACTGTGTTGGAGGTTCATCATAGTTATAGTATGTACTTCCACGATCATATACCTGATAGGAACCGCTAGTACTGTAGTACTCGTGGTGTCGAATATAACCCCATTTTATAGTAATACTCTGACCATTTGCTACTTTAACTGAAGGTAAGTTAAATGTTGTAAAGTTAGTCAGTTCATCTGTTTGATTTGCAAGTTTACTCCAACTAACACCTCCATTTGTAGAATACTGATAAAATAACCTTGCTGGCTTGTATGGTTCCATATGGGTTACAGTTGTATCTTCAAACTTGAATTCTACTTGACCCTTATTTTCGAGACATGTTAACTGTGTTGTTGTAAGAGTAACTGGTTGGACGTCGTTGCTATCACAATCAGGGTCGGCAGCTACTGTAATAGTTGAATAATTTCCAGTAAAGTTTTGCATATATTTTTGTGATGTGTTACTTGAATAATATCTATATCTAATTTGATACTCGTGTGATGAGTCAAGCAAGATAACACCAGAGACAGACTGGCTTGTCATGTTAAAGTAATGCGGCTTCCAGTATCCAAAATATGTAGCTTCATCACCACCAAAACCACCATAATTATGGTTTTTGGGCCAGTAATTACTTTGTTCTGAATACTGCATTTGTCCAAAAGGTTTCCAGGAATTTCCATCATGTGAAATCTCAACTTGAAAGTGAACATGCGTGGCATTGCTTACGCTACTACGTCTCTTGAGTTTCAATTCAAATTTATCAGGGCCATATGCACTACAAGATACATAATCAGTTTGGAAGTAAATAGGGTCATCACTTGAATCGCCGACTGAAACCCCACAGTCAATAGTTATTGGTGTTGCTTCAACAGCAGTGTAGTAAGAACCACCTGTAGTACCTTCTATATGATACTTAATTGTTACTATGTCTCCATCGCCATAGGTTCCAAACAGATTGATAGGACTTGTCCCAGAAGTACCCATAAGCGTAGCCGTTCTCTCAACTGAATATGCTCCGTCATTTACTTTTATTTGATAGATTATGTAATTAGCTCTAGTGGTGTTTCCACTATAAGTAATTCTAATTGTTTGTTCATTGTTATAACAGGTGCTCGCTGCGTGTAATTGGGAGAAACTATGAGATGTAATATCGTTTGCACAATCAACAAGAAGAGTTCCTGTAGTAGTAAAGCTTCCACTAGTAACAGGTGAAGTAGCAGCATACCTATACCTCATGGCAATAGTTGTTCCCTGGGGAACTGTATCTTGAATAGTAAAAGTTTTAACTTCACCAGGAAGTAGCATCTTGTAAATCACTGCATTGCCATTACTGGCATCATAGAATGCCTCATTCCATGTGGTGCCCAAATCAGTTGAGTACTGTACGTGAAAATAACCTGATGCCCAACCGTTGTTGCCCACTGTAATAGATGGTTTAGAACCACCAGAGACACAAGTACCTAAACCAATAGTCGCTGTAGTTGCGCCTACTGTAGGACAGTTCACTGTTCTTACTGCTGAGTAGTACAGTTTTGAGTTAGTAAAATTACCACTTGTGTAAGAAAACTTAAACTTATACTGCACTGTTCCTGCGTGGTTGACAGTTGAAGAATCTGTATATGAGGTGCCTACTGCAAGATTAGTCTCAATATCAGTCCAGGTACTTCCACCATCCGTCGTTTTTGCAAGGTACAGATAATACTGCGTACCAGCAGGTCTTGTGACAGTAAATGTTGCAGTTGCAAATCCTCCTGTTTCTAAAGTATTTTGACACTCCCCAATAGTGACAAGATCGCTGTACGTATCATCAGTAGAATCAGTAGTTGTCGCTGTCCCCCATCCAGTAGTGGTGATGACTGGATCACAATTTGTTGTACGTTGTTCAACAGTTTTATTGTAATTTCCAAAAACAATCCAATCTGTTGAGGCAAGTTCATCTGCACTGTATGTAACTTTATATCTAATTTTCATTATGGAGCCAGATAATGCCCGAGTTGAAAGATAAATATAATCTTTATTGCCGCTTTGCTCCTGATTTATATAGTTTGTTGTTTGAACTGCCGTATAGCCATCTGTTGCCAGACTTCCAGTAACACTACTGTCAGTAACTGCATTATTATCGTTATAAGGTTCATTATAATTGAGCTTGTAGAATAAGTCATTTTTAGTCCACGTAGAACCATTATCAAGAGAGATTTCAAATGCATACCACAATGCTGTTCTATTGATGTCGCTATAGTTTGAGTTATATAATACCCAACCCATCCACTGTTTATTATCAACACAGCTGTTTACTACATTGGATGCTTCCGTTTCATACTGATACGCGTAATTTGCTGGGTTAATATTTAAATCACAATCGTGATGCCTACTAATTCCATTTGATGGGGAAGTTAAATATTGATATTCGTAAATACTTGAATTCCATGAAGGGTTTTCAGTGTAGGACTTCTGAATCCTCCAATGCATATACGAGTCTGCTTCGTTTGTATATGTTTTTGCTCCTGCTGTATAGGTTAAAGTTTGACCAGCGGCAATGGAAAATGTTGTTGTATCAGTACTGAGGTAGCCAGACGAGCTGGTGGAGGAGGAGCCGGCGCCTACTTTTGAAGGAGTCACCTTAAAATACACTGTCTCTGACTCGTTGTTGGTAAGAATTAAAGTAGAGGTTTGGCCTGCAGAACTACACGCTGTCACTTCATAACTTGCTGTAACTGATGGGGTGCAGTCGTTGTATTGATGGTTTGTGTACTTATAAGGGTACCCAGATGTATTAGACCAATCAGGATTCTCAATATAAGAACCTTGTACAATCCACTGCATATAACCTTCAGTATCATCAGGGTATAGTTTTCTCATGTTTGGGCTATTTGTAGCATCATATGTTAGAGTTTCCCCAGCAGGGACTGAAAAAGTTATTGCACTGGACCAATCTATGTAGTTTGAAGAGTTTTGATTGACATTATTAGATGTAGTTAAAGTAGGTGCCGCTTTGAAGTACAACGTCTGTGCTTCATTATTAGTTACAGAAAGTGTTGAGTATCTTCCAACAGAGGAACAGGTACTAAAAGTTGCTGACTGTGTAAAATCGGCAACACAGTTGGCTTGTTTACTAAAGACTGCCCATGCAGCGTTTGCTGTGGAATCTGTAGGGTTTGCCTCAGCAACACGATATCTGAAATATCCTGTTGAAGATGAGGAAATGGTTACTGGTGATGAAAAAGTAAGGGATTGAGCATCGGCAATGGCCTGTCCGTCTACGACCTCTGTCCAGGTAACATTATCTGTAGAAAACTCTACATCAATAAAACCACCGTAACTATCGTTGCTTGCATTAAAGTTAGTTACTGTAAGCCTTATTGTTGCGTTACCAGAGCCATCACAGATTTGAGAAGTGCTTTGATTGATTAAAGAATAATTACTACTGCTATTTGTTGATTCTCCACCATTGCCCCACCAGTTGCAATCTACAGCGCTACTTGCAGTCCATCGAATCCAGGAATCTCCTGATTTTAGATAATTTCCACGATATCTTGAAGTGAATGTTCCTTCAACATTACTTGAACTATGTAAATCTGTTGGATAATAAACAAGGTAACTAGTTCCGTACACCATTTTAAATTCTGGTGTAACTCCGTGATATACATCTGTTGTAAATGTATATGTTCCACCAGCACTGATAGGTCTATTTTGATCCTGCCATGAAAATTGAGAACTTCCTCTTGTGTTACGTCTTGCTACAGCAAACTCCATTGACGTATTTCCAGTATTTGTTACTGTCACCGTATATGACATCTTGTCTTGGTTACATGTACTGTTCGTGGTTGCAGTAATAGTACCTGTATATGTTTTACAATCAATAGTTCTACTCGCAGCTGATGTGAACCCAGTCGTAGCTGATGGGTTTGCATCTGCCACAATATACTGAAAATAAACTGTCTGAGCATTTGCTACTGGGGATGGCATACTGATAGTCTCTGGTGTTCCTGAGACAACTAACTCACCATCTATAAAGGTTATCCAAGTACCACTTGAGCCAATCTTGTACTGCACATCAAAATATGCATTAACTGTTCCTGTGTTGGTTAGGGTGACTGTAGGTGTTGAAGAACCACCACTACAAGTTCCTGGAGCCGTATCAACTGTACCTGCAGCATAAGCACCACAACCTGAGCCAGTTAATAAATCTCCGACCGTATAGAACGTACCACTTGATGGATTAGAAGTGTTATACCTCATCCTGTACTCCACAGTCTGTCCTTGGTATACAGCAGGTGCATCAGACGTAGAAAACTGACCCCCTGGCGATATCTGTGTTCCATTTAAAATATTGACCCAGCTTCCACCTGCAATTCTGTAATCTACATCGAAGTACTGTGTTGTTTGTCTGTTGTTGGTAATAAGAAGAGCTGGTTGTTGATAACCGCTTGCACAGACTCCAAGAGAGGTTTTAAATGATGGAGCAAATGGATCATAAGCATTTGGTCCACAAGATGCACCATCTGTGTTATCACTTGTAAATGTTGTTCCTTTTGCAACTACGTTGTATTGATTGGTACCAGTTCTTCTTACCTCAAATCTATTTCCAAGACCATCATCAATAATAAAACGAATCTCTCCCTCAGGGGTTTTATAGGTGTAGCTTGCAAGTGTTGCTGAGACTCCAGAGAATGCTGCGTTTGTTGGTGTAACTTCTGTAATGGTGTTGTTGTCTTTATCGTAAAGTACAACTTTGTTAGCTAAAGCATTATAAGTAGCAAGCTCTTTGCCGTCCCAGTTATCAATATAAGAAAAGTCAGCAGCATTAATATGAGTGGTCATACCTGGATTAGCAAAGGTAGTTACTCCTCCAGTGTCAACGTTATAGATATAGCCATGCTTAAAACCAGCTTGAGCCATATAAATCTGATCGTTACCATTTGCGTTCACGACATACTCTCCAGATGAGAACCCGTAGTAACCATTTACTCCGTCATAAAAATCAAGGTCACCGACTTGGGTGTAGTCAGCAATATGAGCTAGTGGAGTAAGAGTACCTGTAGTACTAATGGTAAAGAGGTGTGTGCCATGTCCATCAGAAGTAATTGTTACATACATAACGCCTGTTGGTGACATAGCTAATGCATTAATACCTTTGACATTTCCTGCAATATTTGAAGTAGAGCTAAAGTCTACGGTTGTTGTAGTTCGTTGAATAGTGCTGGTTTCAGTGGCTACATACTGGTCAATAGTGAAGTTTGTAGAGGTATAATCCCAATCTAGTTTATAAAAGTATGCTCTTGCATATGCATCGTTACAGTCCCAGTTATCACTCGCATAAGCATCTTCTTGAGGCACAGCCCATGAAGAGATTAATACAATTAAAAATAAAGCTGCATACGTTGTTCCTTTGAGTATATTTTTGAAAGTAGACGAGTTGAGATAGGACCTTACTCTTAAATAACTAATTAAGAAATTAATTTTCATGTAGCCCAACTATATTTTTTAATTAGATTTTATTCTAATTAACTTAAGTCTAGTTTAACTAGAATTGATTTAAAGCAAAGTCTATTTTAAAAAAATTAGTACTGCTTGAGAATATCTTCAACTATTAAAGAACATTTTTCCAAAAACACATCCGGGGTATAAGCAGAGTACTGATTCTCAAGTTTGTCTCTATGCAGTGAATACTCAAACATCGCTCCCCTGAAGTTAGTAGTAATCTTTTCAGCTATTTCTACAGCATCTTCCTTGTGTGTGCCTTCTTGAATTAATAAATTTGTTAACACTGCTACTGGATTATCTTCTAACCACTTACCAGTAGCTTGTAAATGCCCCATTTGTGAGACAAGCACTTGTCCGGTATAACCAAGATCTACCATTTGCTTTGCGTAAATGTATGGAATTTGTTTGATTGTATCAATAAGTTTTGATTCAGTGGTCATACTCATGATAGTTTCTCGAACATCCAGTTTTAATTTAACAATAGATGAAAAAAGATCAGTCATTCTGTCAGGAAAGTGATTGTAAGCAGTTGCTGGTGAAACACCAGCGGCTTTTGCAATCGTTGATAGGGTGACCTCATTAATATCACCAATCTCATTTATTACATCTAAGGCCGTTTCGATGAGTTTCATTTTATTCTCATCATAAATCGTTTGTTGACGTGCAGCTCTACCGTCTTGTAACTCGGTCATACTTGAATTTTACAATAAAATAACTTAAAGAAACTCAAATTAAAAATATTCATTAATTGTATTTTCAACCAGATCCACTTCAGTTTCTAAAACTATAAATCGTTCTTCATTGGAAGAATCTTTTGACTGATAGTCGGGAATAACTTTGTTGATTACATTTTCAAATTTTTCTGGAGATGCTGTGGCTACGCCAACTACAGGAAGATCTGATCGGAATTTAACACTATCTGAAAGAGCGGTTGCGGTATGGGGATCTATTATAAGATGAAACTTTTTATACAATTTTTCTATTTCCTCAAGAATCATTTCATTGTCATAAGAAGATGAAGAGAAAATATGTTGTAGCTTCTGAAAAGAACCTGAATCTAAATCAGCTCTACTTGCGTCTTGCAAAGAGGTGTAAAATTTTGTTGTATCTCCCTGAAGATCGTAAATCAATCTCTCTAGACTTGATGGAATCTGGATATCCATACTAGGTGCAAATGTTTGTGTTGTTTCTTTTGGTTCAAGGCAGCCATTATGAATAAATCTAGTTAATACATCATTTGTGTTTGAAGCACAAAATATTTCGTTTATTGGTAGTCCATTATTTCTTCCAAACCATGCAGAATAAGCATTACCAAAATTTCCTGATGGGATAGCAATATTTATTGGTGAAGAAAACTGTTTTGTTAACCACACGTAATAAGCAGTTTGACCCATAACTCTTAGCCAATTAATTGAATTCAAAGAGATTACTTGGTTTTCAAAAGAATTTTTCTGTAATAACTCTTTCACTATCTTCTGACAGTCGTCATACGAACCATTGATGGCAATATTTAGTACATTGCTTTCAATCACTTCAGTCATTTGTCTTCTTTGGTATTCACTCACTTTGTTATTTGGATGAAGTACAACTATATCTATATTTTCAGAATCTTTAACTGCTTGAATTGCTGCACTTCCTGTATCCCCGCTTGTTGCAACAAGTACTAAACCTCTTTTACCTATTTCATTGAGTCTTCTGTTTGCAATCGCGCCAAGTGGCTGCAAAGCGTAGTCTTTAAAAGACTTTGTTGGTCCGTGGAAAAGTTCCATGACATACTTGTTTTCTTCAATCTCTTTGAGCACTGGCTCTGGAGATTTTTCAAATCCTGGATATATAGGAAGGTCCTCTACATATTTAGCTGAGTTTTTATCTAAAGAAATGAATATAGTCTTAACAAAATCTTCATAGCTAAGGTCTTCTTGAGTAAGGTAGCTTAAGTTTTCTAAAGTTGTTGAATTTGGTAAATAGAGACCCTTATCATCTGCAACACCTGATAAGATAATGTCTTCAAAGGATAGTTCCCGCTTACTCCCTCGAGTTGAATGATATGTGATCACTTGATTAAATATAAACTCTAATTGTTGAGGTAACAGAACTTACACTGTCTAGATTTTCAATACTCTCAATAGACTTATTTAAATTATTTTCTGTTGCTTCGTGAGTAACAAGTACTAATTCAGCATTGTCTCCTCGGCCTTCTTGGATAACACTCTCAATACTTACACTATTCTCTCCAAACAAACCAGCGATAGTGGCTAGTACCCCTGGTTCATCTTTTACTGACAAACGAATAAACCAACTTGAATTTACATTTTCAACAGTTTTATTTCCAGATTTTTGTTTCCTTAACGGGTACCAGTTCGTTTGATCGCTACCCATTTGGTGACACGCACTTAGAACATCACCAATTATGGCACTTGCTGTTGGAGCTGCACCTGCACCAGGTCCAGAAAATACTAACTGATTTATGTTTTCACCTTCTACAAGTACTGCGTTCAATGCTCCTCTTATAGAAGCAAGAGGATGTTTTGTGTCAACAAGTACTGGGTAAACTCTAGCATTGAACCCGTCACTACCGTTATCTATCTGAGCTAAGAGCTTTATTGTTTTATTTAATCTTTTTGCCCAATCAAAATCTTCTTTAGTTATGTTAGATATTCCTTTAGTAAATACATCTTTAGCAGAAGGAGAAACACCAAAACAAAGGAGGGAGAGAATCATCGCTTTATATTTTGCGTCAATGCCCTCAACATCATTTGTTGGGTCTGGCTCCGCGTAGCCCAGTTCTTGAGCATCTTGGAGTGCATCATCATATGTGCTGCCTTCCTCCATAGCAGTTAAGATATAATTACTAGTGCCATTAATTATTCCAGCGACTCTGGTTAACTCTTCACCTCTAAGGCTTTCAATTAAAGGCTTTAATACTGGAATTCCTGCGGCAACTGCTGCTTCGAAATACAAACAGGTATTATTTTCTTGAGCTATTTTAATCAACTGACTTCCACTATCAGCAATAATATCTTTATTAGCCGTAATCACGGATTTTCCATTTTCTAGTAAAGCCTTTATGTAGCCTTTTCCTGGGTCTACTCCACCGAGGACTTCTATAACGAGGTCTATATCTTGATCATTTAGAATGTCAGTGAAGTCAGTTGTCAATAAATTAGAGTCAATATCTCTCTTTTTTGATATATCTGAAACTAGAACCTTAGAAAGGCTTACATTTATAAGCTCATCGTCTAGATGCAATAATCGTTCAATAACTTCTGACCCAATATTGCCAGCACCCATCACTGCTACTGTATAAGAATTGTTTTTCATAATTAGTAAGGATAAATGCTATTTTGACTCAAACAACCATTAATTGTCTGAATTTGAGATTATGAAGATAGACTAGTTAATGCTTCCTGATAAAACTCACAATAATCAATCATATTTTGCATCCATTTTCTGTCGCTGATTGAAATATTGTCTCTTTTATAGTAGTTAGTCCATTTTCCCCCATAGTAAAGTACAAATACATCTGCTAAATTTTCATCATTTCCAAATCTTTCATGAGCTAATTCTCTGTAGCTAGAGCCATCTGAAACCACACATTCTCGTAAAACTAAATAGGAGTAAGCATGTGCTGCTTCATGAATGAGAATATCTTTTAATCGTCCAGACTCTAGTCCTCGATCAGAAATCCAGATAGTCATTTTCCATTCATTTCCATAATTTCCATCAGCGCCATATCCAACCGGAT
>Ga0209632_10002121_pt1 | contig 19301 bp, 15 predicted proteins | sample COG_10_FD_184754 | JGI IMG/M metagenome (GOLD analysis project Ga0209632, IMG submission 184754) | Pelagic Microbial community sample from North Sea - COGITO 998_met_10 (SPAdes) (version 2) | ecosystem: Environmental > Aquatic > Marine > Neritic zone/Coastal water | place: Helgoland, sampling... | reverse complement strand
AAGTTGATTATTTGTTATGAAGAAATAGGGTGCTGGCTGTCTCAGCCTAAATTTTTTAACTTAATCTGAATACAGCGTGGCCAATTGTATGGCTTGTCTTTCCAGTAGGAGTGAGTTGTCTGACATAGGGTCGTTGCTTAAGTAAGTCCTCATTGGCACGTCATCGTCGATGACAGAAAACTCCTCGGCATCGATTCGAGCTGCTGCGCCGGCATGGTCGAAGCAATGCTCACTGATCAGCAACGAATTGTTTGGTGCTTCGTCGCAAATTTTTCGAGTAGCATCCAGCGTCTTGCCAGTCAGATTGTTCTTTTTTTGTGTAATAGGTGAATATAAACCACTGACGATTTGCCCGCTGTGCACGGCGAGTTTAAACTTTGCGGCTAGTTGCTCACCCTCTATATCATTCAGGTCGCCTACCAATTGCAGAAACAGTTGTCCGGAGCAGATGGCATAAAACGCCTGCTCTTCCTCTAATTCTTCGGAAGCAAAATTAACAACTACCTCACCCTCTGAACAGTAGGTTACTTTTCCGTTGTACAGTTGCGCGACTTTCCCTGCGAAGAAATAATACTTGTTCAAGAGATTGACCAAAGTAATCTCGCTAAGCGTTGAGGCGAGGTAGTGAAAGTTGGCCATCTTGATCGATAGAAGAGTCACATCCTGCGTGCCATGATTGGGTGTAAATTGTTCCGGATCGACCTCAGGTTTGCGGTGCCCGAAGTTATTCAGGAAGGTGTTCTGCGCCAAGAATTCAGCGGTTGCATTGAACTGTCGAATGGCCGTGCTGAGTTCATTCTGATTACCAGGCTCTGGGCAGGCCTCTATCTCACCCTTTCTAATATTGCTGATTGCAAAGGCGAGAAAGTTTGCAGGAAAGCTAATTAGGTATTGGAAATACGCTGTGGTTAGTGTGCCAGCAACTATTAGGAGTAGAAACGTTGCAGCCAGAACGAATAGGAAATTATTCACGATGCCAGTTTCGATATAGCTCAGGTCGAGACTAAGACGCACATAGCCTGCGGTTGATCCAGCAACATTTATCGGCGCTAGGTAGTCTGCTTGAACTTTATTGAACTGTGTCGGCAGGGGAATTATTGTTGCGGGCGTTTCCAATTCACTTTTTGCGGCGGCGATGATTTCGTTGTCGATATTGACTACCGCTATTTCACCTATAGTTGAATTTCTAGCGAGGTTACCGAGTATGACATTCATGCTGATCATGTCATTTGCTAGTACTAGTTCGGTGAGCTGTGTTGCGGTTTGCTGTGCTAGTAGATTTCCGAAATTGTCAGCCTGCTGGCGTAAAATATTTTGCGTATTGTAGTTGCTGATTAACCAGAACACGCACATCGCGAGCAATAATAGCAGACAAACTGCAGTGGCAAATTTTCGCGAAATCTGAGTATTTTTTTTCGCGGACGCCGGGGCTGTTTGCTTAGGCGAGCTATTTTGTGGGAGATCTTCTTGCAACGCGACCACTGTGTAGGTGACTCTTGAGGACTCTGATTCACAAGAATAGCAGTACCGGCGGACATCCCCAATCAAATTGTTTAATGAGGCCTACTTAGCAAAAGTCAAAATTCACAGTCTGCGTCTGGATAAATTCAAAGCTCATTGAGGTCGATGTTGGGTGCAGGCAGTTCCCCTGCATAAAGTCGACATTGGCACGCCATAGCAATGGCAGCATAGGAAGTTGTTCCAGCATAGGGGCGATTACACGTATCCCTTTTTTGTGTAGCTCTTCTATCAAGGCGCTCAAGAACTTCAGCTTGGCTTGATTTACATCGATCTTTCTCAAGAGGCCAGTATCCAACTTTACGTAGGCTGCTGGCACGAGGGATAAGTAGCGCAGCGGCTTCGGCGTGCAGCCAAAATTCGATAGAGAGAGTTTACAGCCTAGTTTTTCAATGACCTCGCAGAAGGTTATTAGGTGGTGCTGTGCGATAAGAGCGTCGGTCTCGCTGATCTGAAAGACGAACTGTGAGGCGAAAGCCCTTCTTCCACTCAGCCTTTCTTCCAACCAGCGCAGGAAACAGCTGCTGACGAGTGAATTGTGGCTCAGGTTTACCACGAGTCGCCGGTTTGGGATCGCATCTTGAGAGAGCCGCCTTAAGATTTGTTCAATTATGCGCTGATCAAGCTGTTCGCCTAGCGCATTTTTTGCCGCAGTTTCGAATAGCAAGAGAGTTGGCAGGCTCTGCTCGTGATGTGCGAGTGAACAGCGCACCTCATAGTGCTGCAGCGGGTCTTCTGCGAGTCTAACCAATGCTTGGAAATTAAGTTTGAGCTCGGAGTGTTCTAGGGCGGCGTGCAATTGTTTAAGAGCGACATCGGGGCTGATCGAAACTAGGTGCGGGGGGAGTTCTCTGCGGTGGTGTGCAAGGCTTAGGTTGTGTCGAGCCCGGGCGAAAACAACGGGCCAGGACGGTATATTCGTTTCGAGTTTGGCGAGGCCAACGCCACACTTGAGTTCGAGCTGCCTTGGCAATGAGGGTGAAACTGCACTGAGTAGTGCTTGCTTGAGCTTGTCCGTTATCAGCCTTGCGTTGACGCTACAATCGGCAAGCAGAAGCGCCGCAAATTCAAAATTATGGCAACGACAAAGTAGGACCCGTTTCGGCAGGGAAGTCTTTAACAGCTGTGCGATGTCGGTCAATAGCAGGTCGGCCTCGGATAAGCCAACCCAAGTGCGAATCTCATAGAAATTTTCGAGTTGCAGTAACGCGAGTGTCGCGGTGAGATTGCTCTCGCGACTCTGCTCCAAACACGCGTCGATCGCGCGGCAGAGATATCTCTGACCGTGCAGGCCTGTCAGAGCATCTTTCTCAAAGACCTCTTTTTTATTGACCTTGCGCAGAAGCTTATCTAGCCTGGCGCTAGGGCTGCGAATACTTCCGGGTAATGGCGGGTCGCTAAGCGGGCTCGGCGTCTGTTGAAGCGGTTCTAGTGAGTCCCGACTGTCCATCCTTGGCGATGTCCTTAAGCTATTCTGGTTTTTCCACGCTCCCCGGGAATCTCTCGCACGAGTCGTGGAACTAGATACCCTGGCAGTGAGGCGTGTAGGGCCTTGATCAGTTCCGTAGCATGTTGCTCGGTTACGTAGAAATGCTCAGTACCGGCAACCCGGTCGGGCATGTGTAAGTAATAGGGTAGTACATTGTGTTGAAAAAGCGCTTTATTTAGCTCGATCAATGCATCAACATTGTCGTTAACATCCTTTAAAACAACCGCTTGATTGAGAAGAATGACGCCAACGTCGCCTAAAATTCCAAACCCACTAGTAACAGCATTATCCAGCTCCGCGCGATGGTTGCAGTGCACAACCATGACGACACGTAGCCGCGTTTCATTAAGGCAGCCTACTAGCTCCTTGGTTATCCGCTGTGGGATCACGATGGGCAAACGGGTATGAATCCTGACGGTGGTAAGCGTCTTGATATTCGCTAATTGCTGGAGTAGCCAGTGAAATTGCTTGTCCGAGATCGCCAGCGGGTCACCGCCACTGAGAATAACCTCCTCGATGCTGCTGTCAGCAGCTATATAGGCGAAAGCCTCCTCCCACTGCGCTCGACTGGGGGAGTTGGCTCGATAGTCGAAATGGCGCCGGAAACAATAACGGCAATGGATCGCACAATGCGGCGCTGCAGTTAACAGTACCCGCCCCTGATACTTGTGCAGGAGACCAGGCAGCGGATTGAATTCCTCCTCATTCAGAGGGTCTGCAACAAACCCCTCAGTTTGGGACTCCTCGAATGCAGAGGGCCAGATCTGTCGTAGCAACGGGTCATGCCAGTTGCCCTTTTCGATGCGTTCTACGAAGGGTCTGGGCGCTTTCAAGGGGAATTGAGCGAGTGCCACTAAGCTGTAAGGGCTAGTGTCCGCATCAAGCTCTATTAGGCGCAATAATTCCTGCGGATCTGTTACCAGATCGGATAGAATCTCTTGCCAGGTTTCAGCTCGGTCTGACTGAATTAGTGATATAGCCTGGTTTGTCATCTTGTAACCCAAAACAGTGTTTAATTTTATAAAGGCAATTGCTAGTATCCGTTGCCACATCATAGCAACATAAGGCTGCAGTCTTCGATGTCTAGTTGTTCGTGGCCAAGGTCATTACTGCGAATCGAAATAACGGGTTTGTACATAAATAGCGTTAAGAGGAAAAAATGGCGACTTACTCCACCAGCGAATTTAAATCGGGGCTTAAGGTCCTTATAGACTCAGAGCCCTGCTCGATGATCGAAGTTGAAAAGGTCAAACCCGGTAAGGGACAGGCATTCGATCGCGTGAAGCTGCGTAATCTGGTCAATGGCAGAGTCTGGGAGCGTACCTTCAAATCCGGCGAGTCAGTCGAGGCGGCTGATGTCATGGAATTGGAAATGGAATATCTGTACGAGGATGGGGAGTTTTGGCATTTCATGAAGACTGATGACAGCTTCGAGCAAATTGCTGCCGACATTAATGCTATTGTTGACGCGAAAATCTGGTTGAAGGAGCAGGATAAGTACACGATGGTCTTGTGGAACGATGCACCGATCTCGGTTACTGCGCCAAATTTTGTCGAACTTGAAGTGACCGACACCGATCCTGGCTTGAAGGGTGATACGGCGCAGGGTGGCACTAAGCCGGCGACCTTAAGTTCAGGCGCTGTAGTGAAGGTTCCCTTGTTCGTTAATATTGGCGATAGGCTTCGGGTCGACACGCGAAACTCCGAATACCAGAATCGCGTCACCAAATAGAATTTCTGTTCTCACTACTGCTTAAGCACTGCGTAGATTTTGGAAGGATGAATTCATGGTTGATTGGAAACCGAGTGCGTCCTTACAAAACCTGCAGCAGCGCGCCTATGTTCTTGCCAAAATCCGGCGGTTCTTTTCTGAACGCGCTGTTCTCGAAGTAGAGACTCCTCTATTAGCTAGCTCAACTGTACCCGATGTCTACATAGAATCGATTGCTGCCGAGGTAATGGAAGGCAACTCGAGTCGCAAGAATTTTCTGCAAACCTCTCCGGAATTTTTTATGAAGCGACTGCTGGCTAGTGGCAGCGGCTCAATCTATCAGATCGCTAAAGCCTTTAGGCAGGAAGAAAAAGGCGCAAGACACAACATCGAATTTACCCTGCTTGAATGGTATAGGCTGTCCTATTCGCTAGATCAATTGATGGCGGAATTGGAAGAGCTAGTCCAAGAGGTGCTCGACTGCGGTCCAATTTCGCGATTCAGCTATCGAGAAATATTTCGGCAGCATCTGCAGATTGATCCGCATGAAATCTTATTAGAAGAACTGCAGCAGCTGGCAAGCTCTGAAATTGATTTGAGTGGTAGCAACCTAAGCAAGACAGATTATCTGCAGCTATTGCTGAGCAATAGCATTGAGCCTAAGCTGCCGCCCTTTTGTATTATCTATGATTATCCGTCAGAGCAGGCTGCATTGGCTACTCTTGCGACTGACGAGCATGGTGTTGTCGTTGCGAAACGCTTCGAATTGTTTGGTCATGGGATGGAGCTAGCGAATGGTTATTTCGAGCTTAGTGATGCCACTGAACAGCGCGCACGATTTGAGACGGATAACGCGGCAAGAAAGGGGAAAGGACTGCAGGCTCATGATGCAGATGAGAAGCTAATCGCTGCATTAGAAAGCGGCCTGCCTAGCTGTTCAGGTGTTGCTGTGGGCGTGGATCGATTGCTAATGTTATTAGTTGATGCCAAGCATATCAGCGAAGTAATTAGCTTCGACAGCGAGCGCGTCTAATCATACACAGGCGCAAAGTCGTTATTCAGCGTTCTTCGCTTCTTCTAATAATTTCTCTATATATAATTTTCTAAGCTTTTCGGTAATTTCCCCAGGTTTTCCGTCTGCTACTTTCTCACCGTTGATACTCACAACAGGCAAAGTAATCGTTGTGGCGCTACTGATAAAGGCTTCATCGGCTTCTAGTGCCTCCTCAATGGTAAACAGTCTCTGCTCTAGCTCAATACCTTCACGTTCGGCAATTTCGATAAGTGTGCGACGGCGTATGCCAGGAAGAACCAAATTTGAAAGAGGCCTAGTGATGATCTTTTTCTCGACGACGATGTAGGCACTGGAAGACACTCCTTCGGTAACGAAGCCATCTTCCACCATCCAGCCTTCGCTCGCTCCCTTACTGTGCGCATCTTGTTTCGCGAGGCACTGAGCAAGCAGGTTTATTGACTTTATATCGCGTCGCTTCCAGCGGATATCTTCGCTTGTAGTAACAGCAATGCCAGATTCTGCGAGAGGATTGTTGAGCAAGTTCATCTCGCAGGTGAACGCGACTAGAGATGGGGCCGTATCAACTGGAAAGGCGAAGTCCCTATCAGCAATGCCTCTTGTGACCTGCGAGTAGACGAAACCCTCTTCCAAATTATTGCGAGAGATGAGTTCCTGCATAATGTCGAGATACTCTCGCTGGGAACAAGGCCAGGTAATGCTCAACTCCGATAGAGACCTATCGAGGCGTTCCAGGAAATAGTCGCGATCAACTAATTTTCCTGTGACAACTGGCACTACTTCATACACGCCATCACCGAAGATAAAGCCACGATCGAATATGGATATTTTCGCAGTCTCTTCCAGGGCATATTCGCCATTCACATATACTATTCTACTCAAGCTATCCCCCGTCTATTTAAATTGCTGTGCAAAATCGGTCAGCTCGCTGCCATCTAGCCGCTGCACAGTCCAACCATCCATTGGCGCTGCCCCTATCGATCTATAGAATTGAATTGAAGGCTCATTCCAATCTAGCACCGACCATTCTACTCGGGTGCAGTTGCGCTGTACGGCAAGTTTGGCGATATAAGCTAGCATCAGTTTTCCATAACCCTTGCCGCGCATTGATGATTGTACATAGATGTCCTCAAGGTAGATGCCTGGCCTGCCTGTGAAGGTAGAGAAATTGTGAAAGAACAGTGAGTAGCCTATGGCTTTTCCTTGATACTCTCCAATCGTAACCTCGGCGTAAGCCTTCTCCCCAAATAGTGTTTCTTTGAGTGTTTCGGGGGTGGCGACAACCTCGTGGCCGAGTTTTTCGTAGTCTGCCAGTTCCTGAATGAAACTTAGAATCTGGGTGCAGTCATCGACAATAGCCGAACGAATAGTAAAGTCAGGGACACTGGTGGCTAGTTTCATAGATTGTTCTCTTCTGTTTTTTCTCTGGGTAATCGCAATAATGCTCTTTTCAAATCATGGGTCTACACACATGATGAGCGCTTGTGTATGGCCAAGGCGGCCGATTATACAGCACATCTGCGTCGTAGAGCATCTGCCTCCCTCTGTAAGTGTTGGCCTCCGACTGCTATAATATGCGCCCTTTTTGCCCTAAGGCAGGGTGATTACAAAAGTTTATACATCAGGCGTAGGCAAGAACACAGCACTAGCCTGGCTAGAATGAGTCAATACAAGGAACTACGATGTCAGACAAGAAATCTACGATTATTTATACCGAGACAGACGAGGCGCCAGCCTTAGCCACCTATTCACTACTGCCTATCATCAAGGCATATACAGATGCTTCCGACGTGGCCGTCGAGACTCGCGACATATCCCTCTCCGGACGCGTAATTGCCGCCTTTTCAGACTTCCTAAATGCTGATCAGCAGCAGGGCGATGCTCTGGCCGAGTTGGGTGAAATGACTCAAGACCCACTGGCTAACATCATTAAACTGCCTAATATCTCAGCTTCTCTGCCGCAGATGATGGAGGTGATCAAGGAGCTTCAGGCCAAAGGCTATGCGCTCCCAGACTACACTGAAGATCCCAGCACTAGTGCTGAGCGCGACATCAAGGCACGCTATGACAAGATAAAAGGCAGTGCAGTAAACCCAGTGCTCAGAGAAGGTAATTCTGACCGTCGTGCGCCAGCCTCCGTGAAGTCCTATGCGCAAAAGAACCCTCATTCTATGGGTGCTTGGTCCAAGGATTCCAAATCACATGTCGCCAATATGGAGTCGGGTGACTTCTTTGGCAGCGAACAATCGACAACTCTTGTGGCCGCTACAACAGCAAAGATTGAGCACCGCGATGCTGCAGGTAATGTGACTGTCCTCAAGGAGGGCATTGGCTTGCTAGCTGGCGAGATAATAGATGCCTCGGCGATGAATAGAAAAGCACTACGTTCATTTCTTGCAACACAGATAGACGATGCGAAAAGCCAAGGTATACTTTTCTCTCTTCATCTAAAAGCAACAATGATGAAGGTGTCAGACCCAATAATTTTTGGCCATGCGGTTACGGTTTTCTATGAAGAAGCATTCAATAAGCACGCGGCTGTTTTTGCTGAGCTAGGTGTCGATGCGAACAACGGCGTCGGAGATGTCTACAGTAAAATCAAGTCACTGTCAGACGCGCAGCGTGAAGAGATAGAGGCAGACCTTGCGGCCTGTTATACGACCCGACCAGAAATGGCGATGGTAGATTCGGACAAGGGAGTTACCAATTTGCATGTCCCCAGCGATGTGATCATCGACGCCTCTATGCCGGCCGCACTGAGAACCTCAGGACAGATGTGGGGTCCTGATGGAAACCTGCAAGACATGAAAGCGGTGATTCCAGATCGTTGCTACGCCGGTGTGTATCAGGAAGTTTTCGACTTCTGTAGAACGAATGGTGCGTTCGACCCAGCGACTATGGGCAGCGTGCCTAACGTTGGTCTAATGGCACAGAAAGCAGAAGAATATGGGTCGCATGACAAAACATTCGAGCTTGCCTCTAGCGGCATGGTAACGGTTGTCGATAGTGAAGGTAATACTTTGCTAGAGCATGCGGTAGAGAAAGGCGATATCTGGCGTATGTGCCAGGCTAAAGACGCGCCGATTCAAGACTGGGTTAAGTTGGCAGTGAGTCGAGCAAGACTATCCGCTCTGCCTGCGGTGTTTTGGTTAAATGAGGATCGCAGTCACGATACTGAGATCATCAAGAAGGTAAATACCTATCTTGCTGATCATGACACCGAAGGCTTGGATATCAGTATCCTGACGCCAGAGGCAGCAACTCGCCTATCTCTGAAGAGGGCGAAAGAAGGCTTAGACACAATTTCCGTAACCGGTAACGTGCTGCGCGACTATCTAACAGACCTATTCCCAATCTTGGAACTCGGTACCAGCGCAAAAATGCTTTCCGTCGTTCCTCTGATGAAAGGCGGTGGTTTATTTGAGACAGGTGCCGGCGGGTCCGCGCCGAAGCATGTTCAACAATTCGAAAAAGAGAATCACCTGCGTTGGGATTCGTTAGGTGAATTTCTAGCACTGGCTGCATCGCTTGAGCATCTGGCTAATGTAACGGGGAATGAAAGAGCGAAAATTCTCGCCGATTCATTGGACAAGGCTACGGGGGACTTTCTAGATAATAACAAGTCGCCGTTACGCAAAGTAAACGAGCTAGATAACCGTGGCAGTCATTTCTATCTAGCCATGTACTGGGCTCAGGCTCTAGCTGAACAGGGCGATGATGCTGAGCTACAGGCGCGTTTCGCACCGGTCGCTCAGGCAATGGCTGAGAACGAAGAGAAAATTGTCGATGAACTGAACTCTGTCCAAGGGACTGCCATGGATGTCGGCGGCTACTACAAACTGGATGCGACAAAGGCATCTGCAGCTATGCGCCCTAGCGCCACGCTAAATGCGATAGTCGCGGCTGTGTAAGCTATTTCAACTTATCTAATTACTCTCAGCGAGTTAAACGTAAGCGCCGAGAGTAATTAGAATAGTGTCAGGATATTTTCCTAAATTGTCTCCAAATCTTTGATTCTCTCGAATTAGAGTTACGTTACGAACTAAAAACTCGCTACCGCAGCCGCACCACAGACCGAATTCTATTAAATGTCCTAAGAGAAGCTTTTTGTTCTATGGATAAGCTCGAATAAATCAATAGGATAATAGATACTCCATTGGTCATGAAAACAAACTATCAGATATTACTGAGAAATTTTCAAGCGGGTACAACCACGGCCATCTTGCTTATACCCCAAAGCATGGCCTACGCACTTGTTGCGGGAGTACCGCCTGTTTATGGCCTCTATGCGTCGTTGCTGCCACTGGTGGTGTATGCGCTCTTAGGTAGATCACGGGAACTGGCCCTAGGCCCTGGAGCCTTGGATACCTTGTTGATCGGCGTAACAATCGGTAGTTTATCAGTGGCCAGCAATCCCAATGCGGCGACAGTGGCAGCGGTTATCGCTTTTCAAGTAGCCATGATACAGATTGTATTGGGCTTACTACGGGGTGGCTTTCTAATAAATTTTTTATCAAAGCCGGTTATTAGTGGCTTCACGTCCGCTGCGGCTTTAACAATAGCTATAAGCCAAGTCAAACATTTACTGGGAATGGATATAGACAGGAGTTCGCGCTTCTATGAGGAATTCTGGCAACTAGTCACCCATGTTGAAGAAATTCACTTAATGACAGCGATGATTGGAATTGGATCGCTTTGTTTTATTGCGATGGCAAAACGGATTAAAAAGAGTTTTCCGAATGCCCTAGCAGTGGTCATTCTTGCGGCCATCGTAGGCGCAATTTTGAAAGTAGATCAAAACCAAGTATCAGTTCTTGGTGCTATTCCGCAAGGGATTCCTCAATTCGGATTTGTCTGGGTCACGCAAGAATTATTCGTAACACTTTTGCCAAGCTCAATGGCGATAGCAGCAGTTGGCTACCTAACAACTATCTCGATCGCTAGAACTTTTGCTGACCGAAGCCGATATGATATAGCTCCAAATCGAGAATTGATTGCGCTGGGTGCATCTAATTTTGTGGCTAGTTTTTCACAGGGCTTTCCTGTTAGTGCTAGTTTTTCGCGGTCGGCAGTTCATGCAGAAGCAGGCTCTACTTCTCCTTATTCCCTCGTTGTGGTCGCAGCTTGGATATTTCTCACTTTGCTTTTCTTAACAGAATATCTTTACTACCTTCCTACCGCAACGCTGGCGGCCATAATTATACTCGCAGTGCTCGGGCTAATCGATTTCACTCTAGTTAAACATTTACGAAAAACCAAACAGTCAGATATGTGGCTCTTGCTGTTAACGTTTTTCTCAACGCTGATAGTTGGTATTGTCGAGGGCATTCTCATCGGAGTTGTATTTTCTTTGGGACTATTTCTTTACCTAACAACTCGTCCACATACTGCGATACTCGGTCGTGTTGGAAACACTGCGGATTTTCGTAATTTAAAACACTATCCTGAGGCGACTACTTATACAGGCGTCATCATTATTCGTATTGATGCGCAATTTTATTTCGGCAACGTCAGTTTTCTAAAAACTTTACTCAAGAAACTGGAAAAAGAATCGCTATCCCCACTGAAGACTATCATTATAGAAGCTTGTAGTATTGCTCAGCTCGATAGTAGCGCTGATTCGGTATTACATGATATTGCCGATGATTTCAAAGAACGCAACATAGAATTAAAATTCGCTAGCGTTAAAGTTCCCGTATTGAGAGTTATGAAAGCATCTGGATTGTACGATAAAATAGAAGAGAGAAATTTTTTCATGAACATCGACGATGCTGTACAAAGCGAATCCAGTCAGTAAGTCATAATTTAATTATTCAATCTCGGCGAGCAGAACATAAGCACTGAGACTAATTAAAATAGTTCCAGAAATCGTATCCAACTTATCTCTAAAATTCTGGTTTTCTCAAATCAGCTGCTTTGCCTGCGAAAAATATAACGAATAAGTCGCAGGAAATAGCTGATAGCGTTACGATTAAACTAAGACATAGAGACTGAAGCGCTGTTGGCCCTCTCTGTTACAACAAGCTGCGGTAATAATGCCAGAAGAAAAGTGCCATTTTCAGATTGCTTGCTTCGATGATCACGCTCTGAAAGAAGATTTTCCTTGTGTCGGGCTGTACTAATATCTCCCAGGTAGTTTCATCACCTTTTAATTCCTCTGAATTTTTCCCTCCCAAAATAGAATTCCGAAATGTCTCAAACCCAGATATTTAAGATAGCTTGCGCCAACTATTTTCAATAAAGTGTAGGCCACAGGAATGTAACTAAGCAGCACGGAAAGTCCTAACACGGCGGCAAAACCATGGAACAAACTGTCTAGCGCTAATCATGCAGTCGCAGAAAATCCGGCGGAAGCACCCTGTGCAGAGCCCGCGCCATCACATAAAAGTTTGCAGGGGACGGTGAGAATCCATGATGAAGCCTGCTGCGATAAACAGCGGTAAATCATTTAGTGCCAGCATGCTTTCACTTTTTTTTGGCAACAAAAAGCCCATCGCTAGCGATGGGCTTCTCGTTTTTTCTATCCTACTACTTGTAAAACAGTTTGCTTACTTGATGGGGCGAACATAGCGCTTTATTCCACCAACCGGGCCAACCTCGGCGCCGAAGATATTTCCGTGTGCATCGGCTACTACGCCTTCAGCAGTACAAGTGCCACGACAATCGGGTTGTGGGTCAGGAATCAGAAATTCTACTTCGCCGGTAATAGCACTTCCGATACGGATACCACGAACCCAGTCGCCATGATCGGGGTTAACCGAACCTGATTCTGAATCGGCACCATAAAGAACATCATTTTCGTCGATGTAGATGCCACTCAAGCGGCTGAATTGATGCCATACATCGAGTAGGTTTCCTTCTTGATCGAAGATCTGGATACGGTCATTGCCGCGGTCTGCAACGAATAGTCGTCCTTTTGAGTCCATAGCGAGGCCATGTGGCTGGCGGAAATTACCTGGCTCAGTACCCCATTCGCCGAACGACAAAAGGTGGTTTCCGTCAGCATCAAACTTGTGAACGCGGTTGGTAGAACCTTCAGCGCTGGAGTGTCCCTCGCCAACGAAAATGGACCCATCTGGGGCAACATGTACGTCATTTGGTGTGTAGAAATATTCGTCGTCCTGTCCGCCGCCTTTTTTGCCAATCGACATCAGGTGTACACCGGTGGGGCTGAACTTGTGGACCTGGTGGCCATAATGCTCGCCATCATAGCCTTGTGTCTGCTCTGAGCCACGTGCATCAGCGACCCAAACATTACCGTCGTGGTCGACGTGGATGCCATGAGGCCAAGTAATGTAACCCGCGCCGAAGCTACGAACCATGTCGCCGTTCTTGCTGAACAACATAATTAGATTTGTGTCGGGTTTCTCAACGCAGGCATTTGCGTTGCCGCCGCAGCGTTCTGCAACCCAGATACTTTCGCCATCAGAATCAATTTCAACTGTGCTAGAGGAACCCCAATCGCGACCGGCAGGCATCTTGAAATAGCCAGACTGGGTGCTATAAGGGTTTTCCAGATCGTTTGTAGGAGGCATGTCAGCTTGGGCAAAAGCCAAGGCTGGGGCTATCGCCCATGCCAAAAAGGCCGATTTTATGTTTGTATTAGTCATCTTCTAGACTCTCGTTGCTCTTGCATTTATTGAAGGGATTACTAGAATAAACTAGGGGTAATTGCAATACAATTGTAAAGTGTGCCAAAGTTATACGTCTCTAGAGGAGACGCTTATGGATATAAAAACGGCAAGTATTTTCGTAGAAGATCAGAGCAAAGCACTGGCGTTCTACACCGATATACTTGGCTTTCGGAAGGTTAAGGACATCGATCTGGGTGAATTTCGTTGGCTCACGGTCTCTACAGATGGTTCTGGTGAGACAGAATTGCTCCTGGAGCCGAATGCGCATCCAGCGGCGAAGACATATCAGGAAGCGATCTATGCCGATGGCATACCGACAACTCTTTTCCACAGTGAGGATATTCACGAAGAATATAGACGACTGACAGCGAAGGGCGTCTCATTCAAGGATAAGCCGCTTGAGAACGGTGGTGTTTGGATTGCAATCTTCGACGATGACTGCGGCAACTGGATTCAATTAGTCCAAGTTTAATTTCGAATACTGTTGCTTGTAATGTTATGTGCGGTTTGTAATAGCTAGCAATCCTCCTGCGCCAATAAATAAAGCGCCACTTACACCATTATTAAACCTATCTATATCTCGTGAAGCTACGAGTCATTTCAGTTAAGCCGACAAGGTCACATAACATAAAAATTATTCAGAGTTACGGCGAGCAATAAACAGGTAGATAGAATAGTTGTCTACGACAGGTAAGCACTATCAAGGCTTATGGACGGCGGAATAAAAGCGCTGAAGAATGAGGCCGTTTTAGAATTGGTCAGTGCCACCCAAAATCCTGGCTGCATTTTGGCAGTGACTCGTTTTGACTTCTTACCCCTAGAGAAGGTGTAGAGAGAATTGATGCTAAGAAAAAGTAGATAGGCAAAACCATACTACTTCAACCAAATAAGAGCCTAATTAAGTGTAGCAAGGAACACGTCAGTTCCCACCGCTGTACTAGCTAGTTGAATTATTATAGCGAGAGTTGCACCTACTATTGTCTCTAAGCCTCGCTGATTTTCTTGTCAATGATCCCTCACTAATTTCCTATAGGGTCTCTGCTGGATACTCGAATTCCGAAGGGATCTATTTCGACGAGCACATTAGCCGTGTCGGTAATATCGCGTGGGGCGGCTTTTGAGTCGTCATGATAGGCATAGACTACAACTTTCAAAGCATCGGCGCGGCGCGCGGGCAGGCTAGTCATTTCTGAATCAAAACCCTGGGGTATAAATATATTTACGATGTCTATCTTGTTGCCGGAATTTCGCGTGAACTGTCGCTTATTCGAGTACCAAGCAGACTTCGTGTCGGGTAGATTGCTAGCTGTTTCGGCATCGTAGATAAAGATTACATCTACTTCAGTAATGATGATTGCGTTCGGATCTAGCGTGGAGGAGATAAAAACAGAATTCACTTCAGCAATCACACTGCTCGAAAACAAGAAGAGTGAATAAAGAGTCATACAAGCAGACAGAAATCGTTTTCTAAACATGAGTGATCCGATCCAGAAAAATATTTGAGGCACCCAAAGTTAGCAATAAAAATTGGAGCGCTACAACGCCGTGAATAAAAAAACCAGAGTTGGATAGTAAGCCAACTCTGGTTTTTTTTGAATTTTACAAAACCAGCGCGTGCAATCAGGTTTTAATGATTGAATAACTTTTTATTCTTCCGTGGCAACAGTTCCAGTCTCGGACTTAGGAGTGCCGTCTCCGTTTAGACCCATAGACTCATAGCGCCTCCAACCGGCGAGGATGCCCTGCAAACCATGATTGCCTTCGTGGCAGGCATATTCGTAGACCGGGTCGGCGGCACGGCGCATCGGTACTCTGCCGGACCAGCTTTCATCCCAAGACAAGGGATCTTCCACGGTGAAGTCATAATCGAGGGTGTCCCCATCAATCCAGCTAAAGCGTTCGGAAATCACGGCTTGATCTGACATGCCACGCAGATTGTAGTCATGGTAGAAGTGCTGCGTAGTTATAACCAGCTCATCACCATCCCAATGTGCAACTGAATCGCCTTCCCACTTCAGCTGCTGCATGCTGTGTTCGCTACTCAACGGGATGATGCGCGCGGTGTGCACCATCTCATTCAAGATCATGATAGTGTCTTTCGTTTGTACTATCTGCATATTGTTGTTGTAGGAGCCGGGGATCATTGGTGGTCCACCGACGAAGCCGACTAGGCACCGATCAATTGTTGTTCTGCCCTCGGGACCAGCACTCTCAAACACCATCTGACCATAGTTGGCACGTCGCTCGCGACCGGCGGCATTCAATTGGGGCACACGGCCATTCGGTGGATCATAGACCAGCGAGGTACGACGATCGGCTATGGTCTCAACGCCACGCTCGTACCAGAATTCGTTATAGGAGATTACGCCCGGCGGATAACCGGCGCCACCCACGGAATCAATTATCAGATCGCGGTTCTGGCGACGTCTCTCAAAAGCTTCCCACTCGGCAGCTTCCTCGGGAGTTAAGGTGGCCTTGTCGGCGAGTTCTCTTGGGCGGTTAAGCGGAGTTAGCGTCCTAAAGGTATAGGTGCCTTGAAAATCTGGCTGACCATACTCGGTGCGCGGGATATCTGGCGACTGCGCGAGCAGTTGTGGCGCGACTATAAGGCCGATTATTGCTAAAGCAAGTTTCGTTAGTGCTCTGTTGTGCATGTGAACCTCCAACAGGATTCTAATTATAGTGAGATGATGGACTAGCTGATCGAAATTACGCGTATTTAGGTCAACTTTCAAGGCTATTCGGGTCTTAGTAGAGACTAAATATGGTTGCTTTAGTGGGAAAAACGGCGCAAAAATGGCCGCCAATACTAACGCAGTCTGCTTGCTACAAGTCAGGCTTATCGGTCTATTGTAGAGCGTCCCTTCTATTTAAGGGCAGGAGAAGAATAATCAGGAGTAAGCAATGAAATACTCAAAAGTGCTAGTCAGCCTGATATTGGCGCTATCGCTGACTGGTGGTATAGGCTCTGTGATTCGAATGGCGATAGATACGACAACGGCAGTGATTTAAGTCGCCATTCCAGATCGCTGGGGCCTTAGTCTTCAGGCACGGTTGTTGCCGCACCCTTGTGGATGGCCAATGTTGCTCTTGAGGGAGGTCTTCATGCCCGCCACCACGGTCATGATAATTCCGAGCATGACACCGAACACTCTAAACACTAGAGCTCTCACTAGGCAGAAGCACAAGAGCAGTCAGTCGCTGAGCTCTAGCCAACAGCCTGCGAATTAGCATTAACGGCAGTAAAGACCTAGCTTCTAGCCGGTCAAATTGAATTGATTTAGCAGGTGGTTTATTCTTGGCATTGACTGAATTTTCCCCTAGAGCATGCTGATGGCCATTTCCGCCAGTTACAACAATAATAGCCGAAACAACAAGAATTCTGCAGATAAGCAGACGCTCGCCTCAATGGCAGCATTCAAGTTTCCATTAGTACTCTCTATATCTCTTATTCTTCTAAGTTTTGTTCCTCGTGTTCAGGGCAATACCGCACTAGTTTGGTCATTTTGGGGTGCTGCCGCCACGCTGCTCCTGTGGCAAGCGTATCTGTTATTTAATTCTAAAAACAAGAACGAAGAGCATGTATTCAGTGTGGTGTTGCGTCCACAGCACTACATCCAAGCCATGGTTCAGTTCAGTGTCTATGCTTATTGGGGTTATTACTGGCGGCCGGTATACGATCATGCCTGGCTGATGTTAGCGCAGCTACTATTTGCCTATACCTTCGATATGTTGCTGGCCTGGTCGAGACGTCGTGAATATAGCTTAGGCTTTGGCCCCTTTCCGATTATTTTTAGCATCAATCTGTTTCTCTGGTTTAGGGATGATTGGTTTTACATGCAATTCGTGATGATTGCAGTCGGTTTCATGGGCAAGGAATACGTGCGTTGGAATCGAGACGGGCGTAGCTCGCACATATTTAACCCTTCCGCGTTTGCCTTAGGTCTTTTCTCCCTCATATTGATCGCTACCAACACGACTGGCTTGACCTGGGGCCAAGATATCGCATCGACTCTTACTCTAGCGCCTAACATCTATACATTCCTCTTTTTAGCTGGCTTGATTGTCATGTACTTCTTCTCCATAACACTTGTTGCTAGTATGGCGGCGATTACCTTGTTTGGAGTCAGCGCCCTGTATTCCGCTAGCACGGGTGTTCCGTACTTCCTCGATTCGGAGATTCCTGCCGCTGTTTTTCTAGGGCTGCATCTATTGATTACTGATCCGTCTACCTCGCCGAGAACGCCACTAGGGAAGGCGTTTTTTGGAGTGCTTTACGGCCTCGGGGTGTTCGGCCTCTATACGCTTTTAGGCGCTATGGGCGAGCCAACGTTCTATGACAAACTCCTCGTCGTGCCGCTGCTCAATCTGAGTGTTATCGCTATCGATAGAGCGGTTCGATCTATCCATTCGACAGCTTTTTTAAACGTTTGGAAAGAGAGCTGGCTCGGTGGGCACGCTAATCTAGCGCACATGAGTATCTGGATAGTGATTTTCGCTTCGATGTCTTTCCTGGGCAAAACCGACAACAAGCATCAGGGCGATAGTCTGCCATTCTGGGAACAAGCCTGCGCGAGTAACTTATCTAACGCTTGCGGCCGACTGCTACAACTAGAGGCGACCTATTGTGCTGACAATGCAGCCTGGGCGTGCAACGAAATAGGCGCGTACTATCGCGAGGGAATAATTACCGAATCCAATCAAGAGTTATCCATGGCCTATTTCTCGCGTGGCTGCGAGTTGAAGTTTCAAGCGGCGTGTCTAAATCTTCTAGACACAGAATTGGTGGCGCGCGAAGTGCCACATGAATTAGATCTGCGCTTGCTATTGCGAGAAGGTGGACAGAACTTGATGACACTCTCTGAGCAGGAGTTAGTCGAGCGAGCCTGTGAACACGACTGGGCTTTTGCCTGTGAGAACAACGGGGCATAGATATGAGCAAGCCTCAAAGTGCAACTGAAGCTAAGCCACAATCTAAGCAAGAGGATCAACGAAAAAACCCTGATAGGGAGCAGGTACCAGATCGTGCAGTGGGTCTCACGATCATGTGCCTAGCGATCGTCTTCGTGGCCGTATGGATGGCTCTTCAATCACCGCAGCAAATAGATTCAAAAACAACTGAGTTGTCTTCCCGCGCTCAAGCATCGATCACTGGTTTCCTCGCCAATGCGTGGTTTCTTCCAGACGAGCCGCTGCTGGGCTTTGTTCATATTCCCGCTGGCCCATTCACCATGGGAAGTAATCCGGCATTAGATCGCCTGGCCTACGAGAATGAGCGCTGGTCGAGTAGTCGACGTCAGGGAACAGTACAGATTGACGACTTCTATATAGGATTGTTTGAGGTCACCGCCGCTCAATTCCGTGTCTTCGTAGCGGAGTACCCAGATCTCGCTAATGAAGTGCCAGTGGACATTCAAGGGGATATGCCGATTACGAATGTTACTTGGCCGGAGGCGCTAGCCTACGCACGCTGGTTACAGCAGAAGTTGGAAAACTCTTCGGATACTCCTGAAGAACTGCGTAGTTATCTCGCGGCCGGCGGGCAAGTGAGCATTCCTTCAGAGGCTGAATGGGAAAAAGCAGCGCGCGGTGTGGACGGTCGAATTTTTCCGTGGGGAAACACCCCCCGAGCGGAGTTAGCAAACTACGGTTCAAGTACAATGCTAGCAGTAGGCTCCCGATCCTGTGCCGAGTGTGCCTTCGGCCTGCAAGATATGAGCGGCAATGTGTGGGAAATTACACGCAGCCCGTTTCAGGCCTATCCTTATAACCCGAACAATGATGCAGAGAACCTTTCCGAGGATGCGCTCTGGGTGATGCGCGGAGGATCATTCTCAGATGGAGCGGGCAACGTGCGCGCGGCGGTGCGCGGCGGTGTCGACCCTAGCGTACGTAACAACACCATCGGATTCCGTG
>Ga0209632_10002119_pt1 | contig 19309 bp, 17 predicted proteins | sample COG_10_FD_184754 | JGI IMG/M metagenome (GOLD analysis project Ga0209632, IMG submission 184754) | Pelagic Microbial community sample from North Sea - COGITO 998_met_10 (SPAdes) (version 2) | ecosystem: Environmental > Aquatic > Marine > Neritic zone/Coastal water | place: Helgoland, sampling... | reverse complement strand
GAATGATGCGATGGAGGATAGCTGAGGTGATTTTGAGACAGGAGTTTGCATAGAAATCATGTGGCAATTTGAGTGGGTGTAGTCCCGAAGGACAGCGTGTACCGCGGAGCAGAAGAATAAAGGGGCTCAGGGTAAAAATACAGAACTAAAAGAAGGAAAATGTAGAAAACGTGAAGCAAGTGGCTGCCCCCTTTATCCTTGAAATAGGTATAAGAGGTGCTGCCTAGGGACAAAATCGAACTGTCGACACAAGAATTTTCAGTCCTCAGCCTTACCGCAACTCTTTGTAAGGGTCCGCTCCTGGCCGGAAGCGGCCACTCACCATCTTTCCAGTTTCGCAGATTTTCAGTTCCTCACCCCCCTGCCGAATCTCAACCTGAGTGTTCGATTTCGGTTTTGGTTCGGTGTACGATTCTTGAAATCACTTGGGAATCTTTAACTTACAGAATCAGAAAGCTACCAGTTACACTGCCTCATAATACGTTTGTCCGAGGTTCGAGTCCCTGTGAGACCACCATTTTTATCGACTTACGATTTGGCGTAACGGACTATGGGTTTTGCTGGTCCGTTGGTCACAAACGCTGCTCCTCCAACAAACCCTTATGACTACACGGCATAATGAATGATTTCGGGTGGGAATCGATGGCGCTTGTACATTTTTGATTGAGTCATGAACTGAATACTGTCAGATTGGGTGTTTGTCAGTACCTAAAGGTTGGCTACTCCGCCAATTTCAGTTGCGAAAGCCCTAAGTCAAAATTTTGGGTTTCCTCTTCGGTCGCTGCCCAATCAAATAAGACCGTGATGAATCTACCAATGCCAAACGCTTGATTGCATTACGACCCAGCAACATACGAAAACTCATATCATCTCTTGGGCTAAGGGTCATTTCGATGGGCCATTCGTGCTCACCTATACTCAGAGTCGTCTGAATAACCCATCGATCTTCCTTATGACCTCCTGAATCAGTCACCAATCTTTTATCAATGACATCTGCCGTACAAGTCACTAGTAGTTCTGTATTTCGCTGTTTCGGGTGAACTTGAAACTCGACGCGCTGCTGGCCATTTTCAACAAAAGGCTGCACTGCGAAAGCATGTAAACATGATGTCCGGGCTCCGGTATCAACTTTCGCTTTGATGGGGGGCAGATCGAGGTCGGGGAGGCGCACCCATTCTCGCCACCCCAATATCAGTAAATCGTTATCTGTCATACATTTCTCTAATGGCACTGCACCCGTGCTCTCTAGCCAGCAAAGAATACAAGATATATCCAAAGCATGATGACATAATTTGTGCTTTAAGTACCATCAAGGAATTCACCATGAAGCTCGCCATTCTCTCTAGAGGGCCTCGATCTTATAGTACTCGACGCCTTAAAGAAGCAGCCTTACAACGCGACCATGAAGTCAAAGTTCTGGACACACTCAAGTTTGCTATTGATCTTCAAAAAGGTGTTCCTGATCTTTACTTCCGGCAAAAAAACCTGAGCACTTACGATGCGGTTTTGCCGCGAATCGGCGCATCGATTACCTACTACGGAACTGCTGTGGTACGTCAGTTTCAGGAGATGGATGTATTCTGTGCGAATACCGCTCACGGCATAATGAACTCTCGCGACAAGCTTCGCAGTTTGCAAATACTAAGTAGGCACCACATAGGCATTCCACGCACTACCTTTGTCAGCGACAAGAAAGATGTTCTACCCGCTATTGAGCGTGTCGGTGGCGCCCCTGTGGTCATAAAGCTCATTGAGGGCACACAGGGGATCGGTGTGCTTTTGGCGGAAACCAGCAAAGCAGCTGAGGGAATTATTGAATTGCTACAAAGTCAAAAGCAGAACGTTTTGATTCAAAAATTTGTCGCCGAGAGTAAGGGCAAAGATATTCGTGCATTCGTGGTGGGAGACCGAGTGGTTACCGCCATGAGGCGAGTCGCCCAGGGGCAGGAGTTTAGAAGCAATGTGCATCGCGGCGGCATAGCTGAGCCCGTGGAATTGGACGAGCAATATACACAGACTGCAGTACGAGCGGCGCAAATTCTGGGTCTTCAAGTAGCCGGAGTTGACATGCTAGAGAGTGCGACCGGCCCACAAATAATGGAGGTTAATTCCTCACCCGGCCTGGAAGGAATCGAATCCTGCACCGGCCTGGACGTTGCTGGAGCAATTATCGACTACATCGCCGCCCAGGTGGATTTTCCTGAAATTGATATTCGACAGAGATTGACTGTCAGTAAGGGTTACGGCGTAAGTGAAATATACGCGCCCGCTGGTTCCGATTTTGTTGGAAAAACTATCAAGGATGCAACCTTGGCCGAGCGAGATATTAATGTTCTAACCCTATACAGGGGCAACAAAGTCATACCAAATCCGAGACCTGATCGCGTTATAGAAGCGGACGATAAATTACTGTGTTTTGGCAAGCTCGAGTCCATGCGAGGAATGATTCCAACGAAGACTCGAAAAAGAAGACGGCCGAAGGTGATAGATCTGGTATCAGACGTAGCAAACCCGCATGATGATGAGAGCTCGGTAGAGCTGGATAGCAATGACGGATAAAGGCTTGAAAGCCAAGCCGATCAAGATTGCTGGACAGACAATTCAGCCAGGGGAGCGTGTTCAACTCAACCTGACTTCCGCGTATCTCTACACTAATACGCCTTTGAATATATCCGTGGAAGTTATCCATGGCCGCAAGCCTGGTCCGGTTCTATTAGTTTGCGCCGCCATTCATGGCGATGAATTGAATGGTGTTGAAGTTATCAGAAGGATTCGGAGTTTTCGCTCCTTGAAAAGCCTTCATGGCACGTTAGTGTTAGTTCCGGTTGTGAATATTTTCGGATTTATTCATCAGTCTCGCTACCTGCCTGACCGTCGAGATCTTAACCGCTGTTTCCCTGGATCGGAGACAGGTTCTATCGCTTCTCGTGTCGCAAATTTGTTCTTCAAGGAGATTGTCTCTAATTGCACCCATATCGTTGATCTACACACAGCCGCTGTTAACCGCAATAATTTACCTCAGATTCGTGCTGCGCTTGATGACCCTGCTGTAGAAAAATTAGCGATGGGGTTTTCAATTCCCGTTGTAATTAATTCCGGCTTGATTGATAACAGCTTACGCTTTGAAGCGGGCAAACTAGGCATCCCTGTCATCACCTATGAAGCAGGTGAGGCACTGCGCTTAGATGAGCAATCGATAGTTACGGGCGTCAGAGGCGTGATCAGCGTAATGCGCACACTTAGCATGCTTACTAAGGGTCGTATTGGTACCGTTAGAGCAGAACCCTATATTTCAAATTCCACGAGTTGGTTTCGCGCTTCAGCTGACGGGCTGTTCAGGCCATTGGTCAAACTTGGAGCTAGAGTTAAGAAAGGGGACACTCTAGGGGTTATTTCTGCACCATTTAATGCTGAGGAAACAATATTAAACGCACCTGGCAATGGCATCGTTATCTGCGTAAGCAGTCTACCCCTTGTTAACGAAGGAGAGGCTCTCTTTCATATAGCAAAATTTGAGGAAGTTAACAAAGTAGTCGAGGATGGCATAGCTACGCACGCAAGTTCTATTGAAGAGGATCGACTCTATGATGTTGAAGCGGTCCCCCTCGCCATAGACTCTGACGATTAGTTGATCCCGTAGCCCTCAGTTCTCCACAAGCTCCCTGATCGTGCTAGGTATTGCTAAAAACCCTTCGGGGGTCTTCTCTAGACTGAAGGACCTCATTCGGACTCTGAACGAGGATCCATTTGAATCATGCCTTGAGCTGAAGCAGTCGTGGCCAACTCAAATTTCGTAAAATGCTCCCTTCTCGGCTTTCGCAATCTAATTAGAATTACTATGGATAGCACCCCAATTAATAGAATTGCAGCATTGAAGATGAAAAATAGGTTGGTACCGAATTGTTGCATAACTAACGCGGCCAAAAGAGGCCCAATAATCGAACCAACCGCATTCGTCATTAGCAACCCCGTACCTACTTCTAGAAATGACTCAGTTTTAATGTTGTCACTAGCATGAGCAAGTGACAATGCATAGATGGGCATAACACAAGCCCCAAAAAACAACATCGCATAGGGAATAAAAACTAATGAAACAGTCCAAACCAAACCAGAAGAAACAGCCCCTGCGAGCATGACGTAGAGAATAACTATTCGCCTATCTTTCTTATCCGAGAGCTTCCCAAGAGGAAATTGAGAGATTGCACCCCCCGCAATTCCTAGCGCCATCATAATGCTGATCCCTGATATATCCATACCAATATTCAATCCAAATACAGGTCCCAAGCTGTAGAAAGAGCCTGTCAACAGACCCGAAACCAACGCGCCAATAACCGCAACTCTAGATGTCCTTAAAACTAGAAACGGCGAGAAGGCGGCAGTAGGAATTTGTGGGGGTTGCGCTGCACTGGTAACACATACCGGTATCGCTGCCAAACCGATTAGCAACGCGGCAATAATGATCAATCTATCGTCACTAATCGGAACTGCATTTAGCAGCAGTTGGCCAATTGCCAAAGCTATCAAGACAATTGCGGTGTAGATTGCTAAAACACTGCCCCTTACATTATTTTCTGTTTGATCATTTAGCCAACTTTCAATTACAAGATACAAGCCTGAGATGGCAATGCCTGTTAGTAACCTCAATATCAGCCAGAAAAACAGGTCATCGAATAACGCTAGCGATAAAACAATGGAAGTCATCAGAGCAGTCAGCGCGGCGAAAGTCCGAATATGGCCTACACGTCCAACCATTTTGGGAATCAGGAAGCAGCCAGCGAGAAAACCACAAAAGTACACTGAGCCCAGCATTCCAACTGCTAGACTTGACCATCCCATCGACTCAGCACGCAGCGGCACCAACGCCAATTGTAGACCGTGGCCAGTGAGTAAAACTGCTACTCCAAAAAGTAGTGTAGAAACTCTTTGAATGGAAGATATCATGGCTGAACGAACCTTAAAAAATATCCCTAGCGGTGAGGAAGAAAAACAAAGGGCAAGGGCACATTTGAAGCAGAAATGAAACCTGTTTTGATATGCAATAAATCTGCGGCGCAGCATACGCTTAAAAATATTTAGTGCAACCAATTTCGAATGCGAATTGAGTGCCCGAAATGGATTATCGTCTTACCACCTAGGATTTTAGCTTCGCTCACAATTTCCTAACTCAAATGACGAGAAAGGCAGGCGACGAGCACCCGAATATTTACCTAAGCTGCTGGTATCCTTGCTACTCTTTTATATCCAGCAACCATTGATTACCACCACGGCGCCCTCACATCTCAATGCATCCCAGAGGCTGGAAGTCCTATTTCCAAACCCACCTGCCTGGCCGGTTTTGAGTCAATGTTCTATTTTAACTCATCGTTCTGAAAGAGGGTCTTCTCATGCCCATTACAAAATCCCTATCTCTGCGCCCCCTTAGCGACCGTGTGGTCGTGCGTCAACTGGAGCCCGAGGCCATCTCTAAAGGTGGAATCGTCATTCCTGACTCCGCAAGTGAAAAGCCCAATCAGGGCAAAGTGCTTGCTGTGGGGCCGGGAATCCGCCTAAAAAACGGCAAGGTAAGTCCTGTGGCCGTGCAAGTAGGCGATATCGTTCTATTCGGCAAGTACGCAAGCAATGAAATTGAAATCAACGGCGAGGAAGCACTTATTCTAAAGGAATCCGACCTCCTAGCCATTATAACCAAGCCAACCACTGTGAGTAATTCACTGGAGAAAAAGGCATGACTGCCAAAGAACTACACTTTTCCAACGACGCCCGTGTGCGCATGCTTAAGGGCGTTAATGTGTTAGCCAATGCCGTGAAGGTGACACTCGGACCCAAGGGCCGCAACGTAATCTTGGAAAGTAGCTGGGGCGCGCCTAAGGTAACCAAGGATGGCGTCATTACCGTTGAGGAAGGAAAGTCTCTTCAGACCGAGCTGGAGCTGGTAGAGAGCATGCAATTTGATCGCGGCTATCTATCCCCCTACTTCGTCAGCAACCCTGACAAGATGCTGGTAGAGCTGGAAGACCCTTATGTATTGCTCTATGACAAGAAGATCAGCAAGGTTAGCCACATACTTCCAGTACTGGAAAGCGTGGCCAAGGCCGGTCGCAGCCTGTTTATTGTTGCCGAGGATATTGAAAGCGAAGCCTTGGCCACTGTGTTAGTAAATAATCTACGTGGCATCATCAAGGTCTGCGGCGTCAAGGCCCCAGGCTTTGGCGACAGACGTAAAGACATGCTTGAGGATCTAGCCGTGTTGACCGGTGGAACCCTGATCAGCGAGGAGCTAGGCTTAAGCCTAGATACCGTTGGCATCAAAGGCCTTGGCAACGCCAAACGTATTGTCATTAACAAGGACAGCACGACAATAGTCAGCGCTGCCGGCACGAAACAAACCATCGACGCTCGCGTGCAGCAAATACGTACCGGCATTGAAAAATCCAATAGCGACTACGACCGTGAGAAAATGCAGGAACGGGCCGCTAAACTAACTGGCGGGGTTGCTGTAATTAAGGTGGGAGCCGCTACCGAAATTGAAATGAAGGAGAAGAAAGACCTTGTCGATGATGCCCTGCACGCGACCCGCGCTGCAGTTGAAGAAGGCATAGTTCCCGGCGGTGGCATCGCCCTGATTCGTGCTGCTGATGCCATCAGGGATAAGGTAGTCACCATCAACGCCGACTAGAAGGTCGGTGTAAGCATCGCCTTAAAAGCAATGGAAGAGCCCTTTCGACAGATCGTTATCAATGCTGGCGTCGGAGCCAGCGTTGTAGTCAACAAGGTGCGTAGCAAGAAAGGCGGTTATGGTTATAACGCCCAAACCGGAGACTACGGCGATATGCTGGAGGCGGGGATTATTGACCCTACCAAAGTAACGCGATCGGCACTGCAGAATGCTGGATCGATTGCAGGCTTGATGTTGACTACCGAGGTGATGATTTCCGACAAGGTGAGCAAAATGACAAGTGATATAGACGATGACGTGCCCGACATGCCGGACTACTAATCGCTAAAAACACTATTTTGTAGATAGAAGCGCAGAGATCAAAAATTGGTCTCTGCGTAATACCTTAACTATAACTTTGTCTCAGAGAGACTGAGAGTTACCTTAGCAGCACCCTCAAGACTGCTGTGCTTTTTACTCTAGCCGAATTATTCAGAGTGTAAAGTCAGGAATTACGCACTAAGACTTCTTCTAATCTCATCGCGCTCGCTGTCATTAAGTATCCGTACTTCACGTTGTGGAAATGGGATTGTGAAGCCATTTTCGCGCATAGTCTCGAAGATAATTAACAGTAGGTCGCCGCCGACACGGTTCTTACCGTCATCGATCGCTTCGATCCAAAACTCTACAAACATATTTACACCAGAGTCACCGAAACCATCGATTTCACAGTCGGGGCGCTCTTCGATTGGATACTCTTCTCCGCTGAGTACTTGTGGATGTAGGGCTACAGCCTCTTTTATGAGGTCTACCAATTTTCGAATATCCGAATCGTAAGCAACACTAAAGTCAACTCTATAACGCTGCTTCTGATCCTTTCGCGTGCAGTTGGCGAAGGAAGAAGTAATGAACGTTTCGTTCGGCACCATAATATCTTTGCCGTCGAATGTTTCTAATGTAGTCGAGCGCATATTGAGAGCAGTGACAAAGCCGGATCTGCCGTCTTCCAATTCCACAAAGTCGCCTTTTGAGAGAGACCTATCAAAAAGAATTATTAATCCGGATACAAAATTAGAGGTGATGGCCTGCAATCCAAACCCCAGGCCAACACCAAGCGCCCCTCCAAATACCGCTAGAGCAGTCAGGTTAATGCCCATTATCTGCAGCAGCAATAACATGACTGCAACAATGACCCCGATTTCGAACAGCTTCGCTGCCACCTCGCGGGTTCTAAAATCAATCGATTCCTGTTTTCTTATTACCTCCTGGCCGGTGCTATTAGAGACTCGAGCAATCCAGAATAAGAGTGAGCCAAAAATTGCCACTCGTAGAATGCCTGATAAGGTAATTCGGATATTGCCGATTTCCACATAAATGGATTCGAGCACAGAATTCAAATAAGGCAGGGCGCCCAAAGATTGAAGTAAGATCAAAGGCACACCAATGATAAGCATCGCTCGGCAGGCTATTCTGTTCTCTACAAAGTCTTTCAAGAAAGAGAGGTAGGCGAAGACTATGACTACGGTGATAGCAATTCTAATCAGCCAGTCTGACTCGATGGAATTAAAATAAAATTCAACTGCGATTTTTAGAAATAGAACGCTTAGCAAGGGCTGAACATAGCGACCAATTTTGTGGGTTATGATTTTCTTCCTGCTAGCCACTACAGCGTCAGGCACCGGTTTTAAACTACTCAGGCGATTGCGCAGAGCCGCAGATACTCCCAGCGCCAGCAGGAATGAAGCCACTATCAGCCCGAGCTGGCTGAGTGATTGCTGGCTAAACAGTATATCGAGAAGTCTTTGCATAGCGTGGTCGCAAGGCATTTGAGTAGGAGTAAAAATACAGTAGTTTTGGATGTATTGACAAGTTAACGGCTCAGATCGACGAAAACAGCATAAAGCCATTTCTACATCGCCCTGTATCGAAGTAATGGGCAGCCGCCAAACTACATAGTAAATTTTTTCAGGCGGGAATCAACGCGCCTGCACATCTTCGATTGGTTGATGCGCCAAATCCTGACAGATTCGGGGTTTACTTGTCAGCATCCTTGTAAACGAAGGCGCTACCATGACTGGACTATTTGAGATTATTCTGTCACGACAATAAGATCACTAGCACCTTACTTCCACAGTTATCCGCAGCTACTGTCAATTGAATTTTTTTGCACAAGAACTTACTCCAATTAACAATGCAGGAAATAAGCTTATGTCCAAAATTTTTGATTTCATGTAATTCTAATTCTAATTCTAGCTGAACAAATACAGGGGCGTGATCAGACAAATAAATTTCATTTAATTTTCGCTCAAAAAGGCATACCTGTGAGCTCTGGTAATTACTCCAAATCCGCAATAACCCGATTCAAATGCTCCATAGCCTCATCCGTCGGCCCCGGATAATCCCCGGCAATCGGCACATTGCCAATATAACCAATATCCTCAACCCCTTCCGGGCTAGTAAAGTAGCCACCGAACACCAGTCGCCGCAGTCGTGAGAAAAACTGCACGGCATGTTCAAACTCCGGCACATCACCCCGATCTCTATAGGCAATGTCTTCAATAATCTCGATCTGTTGTGTATCACTGGCAGCGACAAAGCTGCTACTGAAACGTCGGCTCGCTTCATCATCCAGCCATTGCAGTCCGTTTAGAATTTGCACACGATCTCGATGCTGTGAAGAGTAGGGCGCGCTCACCCATTCGTCGATAACATCCGGTACCCCTACTGCTGTAGCAGAAGGACCACGGTCATCCTGAGGGCAGATAATGTCGCTTAGCACGGCGACTTGATCCAATTGTGCAGAATTTAAAGTTCTCGGCCATGGAGCAGTTGGACTAATCATATTTGGATCGGTGCCATAGCCATTTTCGTTAATTGCCGCGAAGTCTAAACCCGGCCAATTGCTGGAAGCATCAACGGTCATAGCTTCAGGCTGGGGGGCTTCACAGGCAACGGCGATGCCGCCAATCATCACCACGCTTGTCATCGAACCCATGCGTTTAAGGCTTTCCCGCCGCGTCATTTTGGGGTTATACACAGTACTCATGCGGCTTCTCCTGCTGTCATTTGTTCGGCTAAGTGAGTCGCGTTGCGCATAGCTAAAGTAAGAATAGTGAGTGTGCAGTTCTTATGAGGGTTAGAAGTGAAGACACCACCGTCCATAATATAGAGGTTGTCTACGTCCCAACATTGTCCCCACTGATTAACAACCGAAGTGGCCGGGTTATCACCCATTCTTGTGGTGCCGACTTCGTGAATGATTTGCCCGCCAGCCTTGATAGCCTGTTGGGGAGTGACATCAGGGTTGTTCACAATCCCGCCCATGGCTTCGATGATTTTTTTGCCCCATTCCAGACCGTGAGCTACCTGATTCAATTCTTGCTCGGACCACTGCCAATGAAACTTGAGAACCGGGATTCCCCACTTGTCCTTAACTTCTTCATCGATTTCGCAGTAGCAATTGTCGCTTTGTACCATCTCACCACGAAGAGACAAGCCAATACCCGTACCGTATAAATCCCTCACTTCGTCCTTGGCACGCTTACCATAGCCATCGACGCGACTAGCAACGCCCATACCGGGAGAGCCAAAGCCTCCGCCTATTTCAAAATGGTAGCCGCGGGTGAAATTAAGCGAGCCATCCTTCTGGCCTTCATTGTCCCACCAGGGAATATACAAATGATTGCTGGAATAGCCGTCTTCGTTGTATTTGGGGCGGCCTTTTAAGGCGGGTATAAAACCGCCTATATCGGCGCCGAGAGAGTCCATTAGATTACGCCCTACCTGTCCGCTGCTATTAGCCAGGCCATTAGCATGCAAAGCGCTTTTTGAATTCAGCATTAGCCGTGCTGTCTCGCAGGCACTGGCTGCAAGAATAACTCTATCAGCGTCAACTCGTATGTCTTCATTGGTGAGTCGGTTAACAAAGGTGACACCCGATGCCTGACCGTTTTCATCAACATGCACTTCTTTAACCATGGCATCGGTAACCAACTTCATGTTGCCGGTTTTCTGTGCCCAAGGCAGTAGCGAAGTTGTAGTTTGAAAGGCTGCACCGATAGAGCAGCCTCGGCCACAGCCGGTGGCATAGAAACAGGCTTTTCTGTCGTCAAGGTCTTGGGTGATTACCGCTCGGCGCATAGGCACCGCGGGTATGCCCATCTTGTCGGTAACCGCTTTCAACAGCAATTCGTAGACACGCGGTTTTGGTGGTGGTTGCAAAACGCCATCAGCAGAGGCGGGAGTATCTTCTAGGTCTGGATTGGTGCCGGAAACACCAATCAGTTTTTCAGTTCGGTCATACCAGGGGGCGACTTCGTCATAGTCGATCGGCCAGTTCTCACCCAAGCCATCACGATCGGCCATGTTGAAATCTTCTGGCGTGAAGCGTGGTACCAGGCGGCCAAAGTGATTGGTTCGACCACCCAGCATCCGGGCACGCCACCACATGAAACGCGTACCCTCAGCTTCAGTGTAGGGCTCACCAGGGACTTGCCAACCACCATCGATGGTGGCATCAAAATAGCCGAAGTTCTTGTCACTAGTGCTGACGCCGCGCAAAGGGGCTTCGTGATTTTGTTGAAACATCGGTGTTTCTGTAACCGGGTCATAATCTCTCCCGGCTTCCAGTAGCAGCACCCTTATGCCTGCCTCTGTTAGTATGTGGGCGGACATACCACCACCCGCACCCGATCCGACTATCAGCACGTCGTATTCAAAACCCTCAAATGAAGCCATTCAATTCCCCTGCTCGCTTTTTCTTGCAAGTTACTGTTCATATTAAGCTCGATCTAACGAGCATACTATAAGAAACCTTCCGGCAAGCGCACGCAATTATTTGCCTAGGATTTACCGCTTATTCTTGTGCTTGCTGGCTGTCTGGAAAGAACAGGCGCTAGAGAAAAGCTACCAGGGCGGAGTATCTCGAAAACCTCTAGAGTTCTCTTAACCAGATGTTTCTGAAAGAAACGACCTGGCCATGATCCTGCAATAGCAGTGGCATCGCTCCATCACAAGCCTGCTCTTCGCGGTGAGCGAAGGGAGTGCAGATGCTTTTGTACTGAGGTGCGCGCGTGTAGGTCGAACCGAGTATTTGAACATGGTTTTGCACCAACACCCCGTTGTGCAACACGGTGACGTAGGCGGGTGATTGCAGTGTGCCACTGGCCAGGTAGATCGGCGCGGTAAAGATAATGTCGTAGCTCTGCCACTGACCCGGTCGCCTCGCGGCGTTAGCCTGCGGACTGTGTTGTAGGTACACGGAGCCGGCCTGACCATTGACATAGGTCGGATTTTCCCAGCTGTCCAGAATCTGAATCTCAAACAGGGAATGCAAAAATATGCCGCTGTTGCCGCGCGACTGACTTTCACCCTCAATCACATCGGTTGCGCGCCATTCCATATGCAATTGAAAGTTGCTGAAGCTTTGTTTCGACCTCAGGTTTCCAGTTCCGTTTACCGTGACAACTCCCTCTTCAATATCCCATTGTGGGGAAGCAGAATCTTCCAACCGTTCCCAGGCATTCATGTTGTTGCCATCAAATAGCACTATTGCATCGGAGGGCGCCGTCTCGTGGGTAGCTCCTGTCACCAGCGCTGGGACAGGCTCGAATATCTGAGTGTGGTCGGGCAATTGCGCTAGCGCCGCAGAACAGCCAAGCATGCAGGTTAAAGTAAGGGTGATGGTTTTCATGTCTAATCTCTCTGGATTGAATCTATTTTTATGCGCGACGTTATGAAATAAGATGCATGCCGTTCGGTACTTACAAGCTAACTTCTAATCTGCCAGTATTCAGCTCTTGACTCAACCAAAATAGTAATAAGCGCCACAGATTCCTGCCTGAAATAATCCAATATACCGTATGGCTATACCATCGATTCCACTTAAGTCACCGCGACGTCGAAGACTTGACGGCCAAGCGGGGCAGGCGAAAGTTTAAGTCAATGGCGAAAACACAACTGTTTTTGGGTGCTCATGCAGCGGTGTACAACTTCTTCAATCTAGGGCGCCACTTAGTGTCAGCAGAAACCTTTCGGTATTTTCGACGGCATTCCTTTGCGGTTTGGGAAAAGATAGTGGCAATGTAGCGGGAAATAGCGATTTTCTCGATTTGGGTAATTATCTTGTCAGTATCTTTGTTCTTCATAGACTGAGTTCAGATTTAATTTTCGTTAGTGGACGCCAGCAATTGGCAAGCGGTAATATCCAAAACAATCAACCTATTCCCTTTTACCAAATCGAAGAATCACGGAGCCATAATATGAAAGCCATAGTCTTACAAGAGCTAAACAGGGATGCCAAAGGAATGGATTTGTTCGATTCTCTGGTGACTACCGATGTGCCGTATCCAGAGCCGGGAGAAAATGAAGTGACGGTTAAGGTAATGGCCAGTGCACTCAATCATCGTGATCTGTGGATAGTTCGGGGTTTGTATGCAGGCATTAAGCCGCCGATCATTCTTGGCTCGGATGGCGCCGGTGTTGTCGACAAGGTCGGTAGCCGTGTAGATGCAGGCTTGGTTGGCAGTGCGGTAATCATTAATCCGAGTTTACGTTTCGGTGATAACCCTCGAGTACAGGGTAAAGAGTTTAGTATCCTTGGCCTGCCAGAGGATGGCACACAGGCGGAGTACGTTAGAGTGCCCGCTGAAAATATCTTTGCGAAGCCAGATTTTTTGAGCTTTGAACAAGCGGCAGCACTGCCTCTTGCGGGCATTACCGGGTACCGAGCCTTGTTCACCCAGGGCAAACTGGAAGCGGGCCAGGTGGTTGTTATAAGCGGCATCGGGGGTGGTGTGTCGTCGCTAATGCTGGCGATGGCGGTGGGACGCGGAGCAAAGGTTTATGTTACTTCAAGCAGTGATGAGAAAATTAGCGCTGCGATGGCAGCGGGTGCTATCGCTGGTGTTAATTACCACAGTGAAGATTGGGTCAAGCAATTACAAGCGCTAACCGAATCAGATGGTATTGATCTGGTAGTAGACAGCGCCGGCGGCGATGGCTTTGCCTCATTACTTGATTGTCTGACCCCTGGTGGGAGATTGACTTTCTTTGGCGCCACTCGTGGTTTCCCCTCTAGCATTGACCTGCGAAAAATGTTTTTCAAGCAAATCACTATTCAGGGAACTACCATGGGCAATAACGCGGACTTTGCCAATATGATGGATCTGGTTAACACCTTGCAGATGCAGCCTCGGATAGATGGACCCACCTCCATAAAAGATATTCGTCAGGCTTATAATAAAATGCACACAGGGGATCAATTTGGGAAATTGGTGCTGACTCACGATAGTTGGGATTAGGCTTAGGCGCGGAGATAGTTATTGCCATGTGTGTTGGAAGACCTAGCCCCGCTATCCCTTACCAATATCTATTCCGCTTGAGGCTGGGAAGATATGGACAGTCTGTGAGGATCGTGAACATTCAAGGGTGTCAGTTTCATGAATGCGTTTCAACCCGGTTTTTAATAAGGTAAATTTTCCTATGCCAGCAGATAACTCAATCATTGCCGGTCCTACTTCGCACAACTATTTTTCTCAGCGCCTGCGTCTTAATTACGTGGACTGGGGCAATCCCAGTGCACCTCCCATGATCTTGGTCCACGGCGGGCGTGACCACTGTCGAAATTGGGATTGGGTGGCTGAACATTTTCGCGACGAATACCACATTATCGCTCCGGATTTGCGAGGCCACGGAGATAGTCAATGGATGGAAGGCGGTACTTACACGCAATTGGATTACGTTTACGATATCGCCCAGCTATTACATCAGAAGGATATGAGGCCAGTAACCATTATTGGCCATTCCCTAGGTGGCTCTATTTCCTTGTTATACACGTCTATCTATCCAGATAATGTAAAAAAACTAGTTGCCATAGAAGGGCTGGGACCTTCCCCATCTATGCAGAAAAAGATGTCGGAAAAACTCATAGGAGACCGAATTCGCGATTGGATGGCAGACCTGCGCAAATCATCGGGACGTTCAGCGCGGCGTTATCCCACATTGGAAGATGCATTCCAGCGTATGCAGGATGAAAACCCTCACCTATCCGAAGCGCAAGCTCGGCACCTGACTATCCATGGGAGTAATCAAAATGAAGACGGCACCTTCAGTTGGAAATTCGACAACTATGTGCGCTTCTTCGCTTTTAGTGACCTGCCTAGAAGGGACTTGAAGAAATTGTGGGGGGAGATTAAATGTCCAACTTTACTCGTGCGCGGTGTGGAGTCGTGGGCGTCAGATCCAGTTGCCGACGGACGCACTGAGCACTTCAACTGCCCTATCGAAGTTGAAGCGTTTGAGAAAGCCGGGCATTGGGTGCATCACGATCAGCTTGAGGGTTTTGTTCAGCGCGTTAGAACGTTTTTGGCAGATTAGATCGAGTTAGATTCGAAGTAAAAGGGGGCTGATTTATTTTGTAGGTTTTATGCTGCCAAGAATACAAAATCAAATCTGCCCCCATTCTTTGTGTTGATTTAAGGAAACGAGGAGCAGATTGGTTTTCAGGATATTCGAATCCAAATTTATCTCTTCGTTGTCAGCGCTCAATAAAATAAATCTGTTCTCTACATCCTACATCTGGTCTGGAGTCACCTTCTGCTCCCCCTGTAATGGGTAAATCAATTTCTCTAGTCCATTCACTTTAATTTCATAGGTTAGTTGTAGCAACTCGCCAATTTGGCCTTGTGGAAATCCCTGCCTGGCAAACCAAACCAAATAGGGTTCTGGTAATTCAATCAGTGTTCTGTTTTTGTACTTACCAAAGGGCATTTTCATGTTGGCGATCTTTATGAGATTTTCTGGATCAAACATCGTCTAAAGTCTTTTTCCGAAGTTGAAGTGACGTGAACAAATAGGGCTAGAGTGAAAATACAGTAGTTTGTATGGTGCCGACAAGTTAGCCCCCCAATCTGTCAGAATCCGGCATATGAGCTAATCGAAAATGTACAAGCGTCGCCGATTCCCGCCTGAAATTATTCAGTATGCCGTGTGGGTTTACCACCGATTCAACCTCGATCGGCACTTGGAGTCAGGCGAAAAATATCGGTATTTCCGGCTCCGTGCCTTTGCGTCTTGGGATAAAGGCAGCGGCAGTATAGAACGACCGAGTTGGCGTTTTTCACGATCTAGGCAGTTAGCTTGTAAATACTGGAATTTCAGTTGGAGTTGAATAAAAGCAATAAAAATCATATGGTAATTATACTAATTTGACTACAGATAGGATTTTGCGATGCGCAGACGAGATTTCTTAACCAAGTTACCAGGCCTTGCGACTATGCCATTGATGCTGCCACAGGCTGCTCAGGCTGCGCAGGGGGCGAACCTAAAGGTCACTGATGTCCGTTTAATCAAGATCAAGCTGGTCGAAGACAAGGGCATCCTTGCCCGTCGCGTCGATACTCCCCGTGGCGGGCTACACGTTCAGATTGGCAATTTCACCGTGACTGAAGTGCACACGAATCATGGTTTAGTGGGCATCGGCCCGGGAATCCCTCCCCAGAACATCGAGGCCGTGAAACAACTGCTGGTCGGCAAAGATCCTTTCGATATCAATCAGCATGCCAAGGCGCTATACCGGCCGCAGCGCAGATGGGGTGCCTCTGTAGAGATCGCGCTTTGGGATCTGCTGGGCAAAGCAACTGATTTACCGCTTTACAAGCTCTGGGGTGGTGGGCGCGATCGAGTCCTGCCCTACGCGGCTATGTGGGGCATCGGCACGGTGGAGGACCGGGTCGACATCGCCATTGGGCTCAAAGAGGACGGCTGGCGCGCCATCAAACTACGTTCGGGGTTCAGGACGATGGAGGAGGATATCCGCGTCGTGGAGTTGGTTCGAGAAGCGGTGGGCGATGACTTTCACATCCTTTGCGACGGCAACAAAGCGCCCGGCGACGCAGACGCCAATGGGGAGGATCCGACACTCTGGAACTTTAAGCGTGCCTATGACACGGCCATGGAGTACCAGCGACTCAATGTATATTGGTTTGAGGAGCCACTGCCCCGCTATGACTACGAGCGGTTGGCGGAGCTCAACCGGCTCCTCAGTATGCCGATGGCAGGCGCAGAGGCAAACTGGGGCATCCATGAGTTCAGATGGCTTCTTGAGCAGGGATGTTTCGACATCCTCATGCCTGAGATTGGCGATATAGGCCCCCTAATGTCCCGCAATGTCGGGACCCTCGCGGCGGCGTACAACAGGCAAGTCTCGCCGCATTCGGCGCCGTTTGAACGGCGATTGGTCAATATCTGCGGAATCCATCTTATCGCGTCCATGCCAAACGCCCCGATAACAGAGTTCATTCACGAACCGCCGCACGCGGATATCTTCGAGGGCTGGCAGGTGTTCGAGAACCCGCCCGTCCTAGAAGCGGACGGTCAAATTAAAGTGCCTCAGGGCCCGGGCCTCGGGGTTACCTTCAGGGAGGATCTGATCGAAAAGTACTGACAAGATAACTCTTAATCTATCGGGACCTGAAACAAATACGGAGTAAACTCGTGCCCGCTTAAGCAGGCACTACGAAACACATAACTTGTGTATTCGCAGAGGATCCCCTTATTTAATTAGGGCGGCTTGCGGCCAACAGTAGTCTCTGAATTCAAAGACTACTGAGTCCCTTCATAGCTGAATAATGTGCGATGCTGGATGCGCCACCCGTCAATGGTGCGCACGAAAACATCCTCGTAATAGCCAGACGATATCATCGTCGGCGGTCGTGCAGTAACATCTAGCAACAGATAATAGGCTCGCGCTTCGGCACCACCTTCGGTCGCTGATATAAGGAAACTTCCGTTCATGTGCCGTCTGCCTACATCGCCAGTTTTTCCCTGATAGCGTTCGGCACGATCAGCCCTCAGTGCGTCCATCCCTACTATGTCCCGCCCACCTCTCGTCATCACCGCATCTTCAGCGAATGCCGATAGGAATAGTCCGGCATCTCGAAAATCACTGCCTTGATTGTAGCGTGCATAAAGCGCTTTGATCTCTTCGTAATCCTGGCCGGTAAGCGCAGTTGAAGCTGAATCCTGAGCGTTAACGAATCCAACTCCTGCCAAAGCAACAACGAGTGCAATTGCAACTAACCCTGATTTAAAACATCGAGCAATTCTATTCACAACTTTCTCCTAAGCAAAAATTTTGGGACCTTAAGTTTGTTCTAAATCGACTGCTTCCGGCGAGAAGCCGACATTCATTTCTAATTTTTACAGTGAAATGCTGCTTTGTTTTTGGTGTGCTTGCTAGCAGTTAATTCCATTATGTAAGGGCGCCCCCATATATCGTAACAGCAGCTCCCAGCCAGAATGGCGCACTTCACAGGGTTATTTGATATTACCTCAAGAGGTTCCTGGGTGCTATGAAGGCTAATTCACCCTGTAAAGCTAAAGATGCTTAGGCGGGAGTGTGAACACAGGCATTGGAGACGTTCTAAGAGCCTGTGAGATGTTTTAAGCCCAAAATGCGAGCTCAATAGAAATTTAAGGGAAGTCGATACCCTCGGAGAATTTTTGAGCCTATTCATTCAATAAGTGTTCAGGGATTTTCACTTGTTGTTCTTTGTAGTAGCGCAGCGCCCCTTTATGCAGTGGCACGGGAATACCTTTCAGTGCTTTTTCAATGGCCATAGATTTGGTGGCGCTATGAATCTCTTGTAATGTCGCTAGGTTGTCCCATAACAATTTTGTCATGTCGTATACAACTTCTTCTGATACATCATCTCGAACGACAAAAACATTGGAACTGTAGGCTGTTGTAATAGGCTTTTCCTGGCGCGGGTAAGTCCCTGCTGGCAATTCATAGAAATCCCACAATGGAAATTGTTGATTGATGGCTGTCAATTCCGCTTCGGAAAACCCAAGGATGGTCATGCGCTCACCTTGCAGAGCGTAAGCACGAGCTATGGCCGTTACTGGGGGCCCTGCGGGCACATTCATGCCGACAATATTACCGTCCTGCAGGGCGTTTGTAGACGGTCCATAGCCCAAGTAGGCAATAGACAGATCTTTATTGTAATCGATTCCAAGTGCATCGAGGATGTAGAAGCCGGTATGTTCGGCCCCTGAATTGCGCATGCCAATGGAATACCGTTCGCCTTCAAGTTTGCCAAGGTCGGAAATAGTACCATCGATAACTAAATCGGAACGCAGTACGAAGTGCTCCACGTTAGGCCACATTGCGCTGATGCTACGTAAGTGGGGTTGAGGAGCGCTAATCGGCCCATCGCCCTCGTAGGCCCATGCTGCGAAGGTGCCCAGTATTAGTCCAAACTGCGCCTGATTATCCCGCAGTAGTTTGATGTTTTCCATCGAGCCAGCCGAACTTATTGCAGTTAAAGAAAATCCTTGCTCACCCTTTGCTGAAACCAACGTTGAAAGGGCAACCCCGACGGGGTAAAACGTACCGCCAGTTGTACCCGTAGTCAGCACGTAGGTGCGTTGGTCGCTCATTCCGTCTGAGCAGGCGCTGATAAGGCAAACTAGCAGCACACCAATAGCTGTGAATCGCGACAAGGAGACCTCCGCCGATAAAGTTTAGTTATGTAAGGTGAAACACTACTCGGAGCAATTAGTTTTGTCACCTCACTTTCTTACTAGATATCAACCCCCTAAGTAGGGACACTAACAATTTAACAACTTAAGGCTAACCCATAAGTAGTAAGT
>Ga0209632_10002118_pt1 | contig 19314 bp, 13 predicted proteins | sample COG_10_FD_184754 | JGI IMG/M metagenome (GOLD analysis project Ga0209632, IMG submission 184754) | Pelagic Microbial community sample from North Sea - COGITO 998_met_10 (SPAdes) (version 2) | ecosystem: Environmental > Aquatic > Marine > Neritic zone/Coastal water | place: Helgoland, sampling... | reverse complement strand
TCCCAAAAATATTAAAATGTGTATGTTTTAATTGTTCTAAATTACTTATAGATAAAGATGATAATTTAGTAAAAAATATTTTAAAGAAGAATCCTAAAATAAGATTTAATGAAATATATGCAATCTGCTCTAAAGTTAAAAGATGTGGAGAAGATAATATAGATGGTTGTGGTTATAAACAACCAGACAGATATAAAGTATCCAATATTGAAGGTATTCAAGCAAAATGGACCAAATTAGAAATAAATGAAACAAATTCATCTGATATTAAAACACAACTTCTAAAAGTAGAACATGTTAAATCTATTTTAGAAAAGATTACAGATGAAGATTCAGAATATATAGGATTTTCTAGAACTTGGTGCCGCCCTGAATGGTTAATATGTTCTGTATTACCTATTCCACCACCTGCAGTCCGTCCTTCTGTTAAACAAGATAATTCACAAAGAATGGAAGATGATCTGACACATAAATTATTTGATATTATAAAAGTAAATAATACTATTAAAGGTAAATTAAGTTCTGATCCTAATTCAGATGTTGATATATATGCTATGAATTTACAATATCATGTAGCAACTTTAATAAATAATGAATTATCAGGAGGTATCAATCAAGCAGCTCATCGTTCTGGGAGACCTCTGAAAGCGATTACTCAAAGATTAAAAGGAAAAGAAGGGCGCATTAGAAATAATTTAATGGGAAAACGAGTAGATTATTCAGCAAGAAGTGTTATTACACCTGATCCAAATATTGATTTAGATGAATTAGGTGTACCTGAGAAAATTGCAAATAATTTAACCTATCCCGAGAAACTTAATAATATTAATTTTAATAAAATTACCCAATTATTAGAAAAAGGATATGATGTATGGCCAGGTATTAAAAGCATTATTAAAAAAAATAGTAAAATGATTATCACACTAAATGAAAATAATATAAAAAATATTGAATTAGAAATTGGTGATATTGTTAATAGAAATTTAATGGATGGTGATTATGTTCTATTTAATAGGCAACCTTCTCTTCATAAAATGAGTATGATGGCACATAGAGTAAAAGTAATGAAAGGAAATACTTTTAGATTAAATGTAAGCGTGACACCCCCATACAACGCTGATTTTGATGGTGATGAAATGAATATGCACGTACCACAATCAATCACTTCTGTATGCGAACTAAAAAATATTGTATCTGTTAAATATCAGATTATATCTCCTAGAGAAAACAAACCTATAATTACTATTGTACAAGATACATTATTAGGTGTTAATAAATTAACAAAATCAGAAAAGATTAATTATATAGGTGATTCTTATGATGGTGTATATTATAACGAAAATACAAATATGTATCAAGTACAAGAAACTGGTGATAATAATACGATTATAGATGAATCAACATATTTTAATAAAACTCAGATGATGAATATTATATGTAATTTATCTACATTTAATGGAATCGTCCCAGATTCCACTAAAACTATATCTGTTAAAGGCATTGATATTAAATTATGGTCAGGTAAATCAATTTTATCTTATATACTCCCTAAGAATCTAAATTTAGAATTTAATAATTCATCATATGATAATAATGTAGATGACCCTCATAATGAACAATTAAATAAAATCATTATTAGAAATGGTCAACTGATCCAAGGTAGTCTCGATAAGAATGTATTTACAAAAACTTCTAAAGGACTCATCCACACTATTTATAATGATCATGGTCATGAAAGAGCATGTGAATTTATTAATGATTTACAAAAAATTGTTACACATTTTCTATTGATAGAAGGTTTCTCTGTTGGTATTGGTGATATTATTGCTGAACAATCTATCAATGATGAAATTAATAATACAATTAAAGAAAACAAAAAGAAAATTAATGATTTAATGCAAGAAATTCATTTGAATGTCTTTGAAAATTATTCAGGACAATCTAATAATATGTATTTTGAATCTAAAGTAAATTCTATTTTAAATGAATTACTTAATAAAACTGGTAATACAGGATTAAGAGAATTAGATCAAAAAAATAGAGCAGTTAATATGGTCAATTCAGGATCAAAGGGTAAGACCACTAATATTGCCCAAATGGTCGCGTGTTTGGGTCAACAAAATGTAGACGGTAAAAGAATACCTAATGGTTTCAATGATAGAACATTACCTCATTATTATAAATATGATGATTCTTCTGAAGCAAGAGGTTTTGTAGAAAATTCATTTATATCTGGTCAGTCGCCACAAGAGTTCTTCTTTCATGCCATGGGAGGGAGAGAAGGACTTATTGATACAGCATGTAAAACTGCAGCCACTGGATATATCCAAAGAAAATTAGTAAAATCTATGGAGGATTTATATGTTAATTATGACTTATCAGTCAGAAATAGTACCGGTTGTATTTATCAATTCATTTATGGTGATGATGGTATGGAAGGTATTAATATTGAATCACAAAGCCTATTAATTAATAAATTAGATACTAATGGATTATGTAATAAATTCTTATTTGGTGATACTGGTAGTAATAATACATTATGGGAAAAACTATTAGAATCAAATATTATAGATGAAATGAAAAAAACAAAAAAATATCAAGAAATATTAAATGAAAGTTTTATGGTTATTTTACAACATAAACAATATCTATATGATATTAATAATAAATTAGAAAATAATATATTATACCCCATCGATATTAATAGGATTTGTAAGAATAAATGTTTACAAAAAGAACCTTGTAAATCGAATGTTTCCCCATTATATATTTTAGAGGAAAATAATAAATTAAAAGATAAATTATTTGTATCTGTTACATTCAAAAATAATAAAATAATTGGAATATTAATTGATATACATTTAAATCCAAAAATATTAATAACGCAATTTAATATTATAAAAGAAGAATATGATGAAATTATTCAAGATATTGAATATCTATTTGAGAAATCCAAGATATCTCCTGGTGAAATGGTCGGGGTAATCGCTGCACAAAGTATTGGTGAACCTGCTACTCAAATGACTTTGAATACTTTCCACTTTGCTGGAGTATCTGCTAAATCTAATGTAACACGAGGTATTCCAAGATTAACAGAATTACTACATTTGAGTAAGAATATTAAATCACCTTCTAGTATAATATTCTTGAAAGATGAATTCAGTTCAGATAGGAACAAAACTCAATATGTTAAAAATAAATTAGAATATGTCGGATTAAAAGATGTTATTAAAAATAATCAAATATATTTTGATCCTGATAATCACTTATTTGAGACTGTTATTGAAGAAGATAAACAAATGTTAAGTGTATATAATGAATTTAATAGCTTACAACATGGTGATAGTGTAGATTTATTCGAAAAGACTGCACCATTTATCATTAGATTTGTATTTGATAAAATAATCATGATGGAAAATAATATTACTATGGATGATGTATATTTGGCAATCATGAAATTTTATAATGTTGATAAGAAAATTAATTATTATTTCTCTGATGATAATTCTAAAGAATTAATTGGTAGAATTTCAATTACTGCTGATATGGAGGGAGATCATCAAGAAAATGGACTATATGACCAATCAGATGTTATAAATGTATTTAAAAATATTATGAATGATTTACTCGATAATGTAGCAATCAAAGGTATTAATAATATTAAAAATTTAGTAATCCCTGAAAATAAAATTACTATAAAAGAAGATAATGAATATATTGATAAAACAGAATATATATTACAATCAGATGGTGTTAATTTATTAGAAATCTTCAATTCAAAATATGTAGATTTCAAAAGAACATATTCAAATGATATTAATGAAGTTTATGAAAAATTAGGCATTGAAGCATCTAGGAACATATTAATTGAAGAAATTAGTTCAGTTTGTGATGATGCCGGTGAATATATTAATTTAAGACACATTGAATTATTAGTAGATGTTATGACTAATAAAGGATATTTGACAGCAATTAATAGACAAGGTATTGGACGTGGGGACGTTGGTCCATTAGCAAAATCATCTTTCGAAGACACTATTGGAGGTTTTATTAAGGCAGGCATATTTGGGGAAAAAGATAAACTAAAAGGTGTTTCTAGTAATATCATGATGGGACAAACTATTAAATCAGGTACAGGTTTGACAGAATTATTATTAGATGAGGACAAACTAATTCAAAGTTTAACAGAATTAGATTATAAAGAAAATGAATATATAGAAGATATAGAAGAAAATATGGATACATTATTGAATGATAATGATGTATTTATTGATGAATATTGTAATGAAGATAATTTCGGATTTACAGTTTAATAATCTAATTTACTAATTCCTCTGCGTATAATCTCTTCATAAATTTCATCAGGACACTTATTTAATAATTGAATAGAATCTGGTTTTACTTTAATCTCATTTGTTTTAGATATTTCATTTTTAAAATTTTCACATCTATCTCTTAATGATAATTTTTCACTAAAAGTTAAATTACCATTAGAATTATCACTATATTTTTTTGTTCGATGGGGCATTTCGTTATAATATTCCATTTCAGCCTCTTTTAGTATTTGTGCCATGTCTATATCACCCATTATTTGTTTCATTTGATCCTTACCATATATTAATTCTTCGGGTGTATTTGCAATGGATGGTCCGTCCCCGTCGTCATCTTTCAACCCTTCTCCCCGACCCTCTTTCTCTAATTTAAATTCCTCTCGCTCTTTCGCTAATTGCGCACGTTCTTCTTTAATTTTATCAAGTTCATTAGTGTCATCTGTGCCGCTTTTATCATCGATATCATCTTTATCATCTTTATCATCATCATCTTTATCATCATCATCATCTGGTGGACTCGGCGGACCAGGTAGTCTGCCAGGAGGAGTGACTGGAGGACGAAACCCACTGGGACCACCCTGAGGACCCGGAGGACCCGGAGGACCCGGAGGACCACCTGTAGGAGTGACTGGAGGACCACCTGTAGGAGTGACTGGAGGACCACCCGGAGGAGTGACTGGAGGACGAGGACCACCTGGAGGACCGCCCGGAGGACCACCTGGAGGACCACCCATAGGACCACCTGGAGGACGAGGACCACCTGGAGGAGTGACTGAAGGAATAACTGTCGTCCCTGTTACACTACTCGCACTCGCCGGTCCCATGGTCGTATTACCTGTACCCAGTGTAGGACCTGATGCTGGTGGTAATGGAAGAGGTCCCGGAGGCATGGCAGATCCGGGTGCTCCTAATGGACCAGATGTTCCAGATGCACTGGATATGGCAGATCCGGGTGCTCCTAATGGACCAGATGTTCCAGATGCACTGGATATGGCAGATCCGGGTGCTCCGAATGGCCCAGATGTTCCAGCTGCACTGGATATGGCAGATCCGGGTGCTCCGAATGGCCCAGATGTTCCAGCTGCACTGGATATGGCAGATCCGGGTGCTCCGAATGGCCCAGATGTTCCAGCTGCACTGGATATGGCAGATCCGGGTGCTCCGAATGGCCCAGATGTTCCAGCTGCACTGGATATGGCAGATCCGGGTGCTCCGAATGGCCCAGATGTTCCAGCTGCACTGGATATGGCAGATCCGGGTGCTCCGAATGGCCCAGATGTTCCAGCTGCACTGGATATGGCAGATCCGGGTGCTCCGAATGTCCCAGATGTTCCAAATGTGCCGGGTGTTCCAGATACATTTACATCTGTATCATCTGTACCATCTGTATCATCTGTATCATCTGAACTGGGAGCACCTCCAGATTGTTTTCTTTTATTTTCATTAATATCTAAATTATGAATTTTCCTAAGGATCTTTTTAATAATTGATTTACTGCCATTTTTTTGTCTTAATATCTCAAGAGAAAAATACCTTGATAATAATGTTAATCTATGTTCAAAATATATAAGTAATTTTATTTTATCTTTCCTAGGAATATCTAAAATATCATCTACTAAAAACATTAAGTTTTGCTTACTAAATTTAACTAATGTATCTGGACCTGATTCGCATTTTTCATTACTAGAGAACGAAATATTACCTGTAAATAAATCAAATAGAGATGTGGGGTTTTTAGAACACTCTTTCAATTTAGAAGCGACTACGTCTTTAAAAGTTTTATCTGATGATAATTTTAAAGAGGATTCTTTTAATATTCCATCTAAATCTCTAATATCAAATAATTTATCCATTAAAATAGACTCAACTTCCAATTCATATTCTTTATCATAATTATTAGAACATGTTATTACAGAGTAAATATCTGTGTTTCTTTTTACAAATCCTTGATCAAATAAATCATTGTTATGAATATTATAATCTATAATATGTTGAAATAATAATTTAATATTCTCTTGTAATGAAGAATTAATAATTGATAAATTAATATTCTTTTTTATATCACTTACATTCATTAAATTTTTATTTTTATAAATACCCATAATAACATTTGATGATTTTAAATATTTGTCACTATCTATAATATTTATCAATTCAACTAAGTCAACCATATTTACATATCTATTTTCTAATTTGCTCATAAAGATATTTGTAGAAGGTAAATATTTAACGTAAGGTTCTAAAAATATATCTCTGGTAATATTAACTATTTTTTCGGAGGCGCCGCCTTTTTGTGTTCTTTTATTACTTCTTCTTCGGACTTTTTTATTTGTCAATATTTTCTTATTAATCCTTCTCGGCGACTTATTTCGGACCTTCCTCTTAGTTAATTTACGGTGGGGCATATATATATATATTTATAATATTTTTTTTTTATATAAAATAGTGTATTATTAAATAGTTTTGGTGCCTCGATGCCGTTTTAATTTTTAGGTTTTATAGGAGTCCTGCGACCTTTTTTAGCACCGATAAATTTAGATTTTTTTGGGGTCCTTTTTTTAATATATTTCGTTGGTGTTTTTTTAGTATTGTTTCTTTTCGCAATACTTTTCTTCTTTTTACTATTAACAGGTTGTTTGTGTTTGTATTTCTTAAGCGTCTTATTTTTATGAGAGTCCTCGGATGAATTCATCAATTCTAAATATTTGCCAGCATCAACAAGACTGCCATCCGGATTATTAGATTTTAAATCATCTATATAACCTAACAAATCTTTGTTCAATTTATTTGAGCCCTTGTTAGAACCTTTTGAACCTAATATTTGTTGAATAATATTGAATATTTTGTTTTCTTGATCCTTAATTTGTTCTTTTTGTACCTTATTTTCTTCTTCTAATTTTTCACATTTAGAGTTTTCCACCATTAATTTAAATGATTCTTGTTTTAATAAATTATATTTATGTATTAATTTAATTTGTGCAATCATCATTTTCTTGACTCTTTCATATTCAGGTGAAGATTTATCTGGTAATTGTTTAAATAAATCAGTTTGGATAACTTCCTCCTCTTGTAATTTTTTCATTCGCTCTTTCGTTTTTATTTCATCTTCTTTTTGTTTTTCAAAATCATCTTTTTCCGATTTCAATTCTTCTTTTTGTTTGTCAATGTCACCAGAGGATCCTAGTAATCTCTCAATAAATGAAGGGCCTCTTGATTGTTCCCCAGGTTGTTCAGGTTTTTCTCCAGGTTGTTCAGGTTTTTCTCCAGGTTGTTCAAGTTTTTCTCCAGGGGGCGGACGTTTTTCTCCAGGTTGTTGTGCAGACCTTATGTTCGACTGTGCAGAGATTGGTCCTTGCTGTGCAGAGATTGGTCCTTGCTGTGCAGAGCGTGGTCCTTGCTGTGCAGAGCTCAGTCCTTGCTGTGCAGACCTTATGTTCGACTGACCAGTGTTTTGATTTGCGCGCCCAGTGTTTTGGTTCGACTGACCAGTGTTTTGATTTGGGCGCCCAGTGTTTTGGTTTTGTCTAGTTTGTTGATTGATTTGTGATTGTAATTGTGTAGATTGGCGCTGAGCAGCCGCTAGGGCTTGTGTATTTTGTGTTGCTATTGCTGTTGCTTGTGCTTGTTTTTGGGCCTCGAGTTCTGCTTTTAGTTTTTTCATTTCAGCAGATTCCGTATTATCTCCATCACCTTTATCTCCGTCACCTTTATCTCCTTTATCTTTATCACTTTTATCTTTGGGATCTGGTTTATCTGATATGGGTGCTCCTAATATTTCTTCATTATTAGATTTTAATAATTGACTAACAAAATTAAAACCTTTTACCAATTCTTGAGCACCCTGATCTTGAGCGACTCCCGAATTTATGGAGTACTTACTTAAATTTTCTAAAAGTTTTTTTTCTTCTTTACTTACTGGTATATTTTTCCAAGAATCATCAACTTTTAAACTTACAGTTGGAGGTTGGTCGGATACCGGTATTCTATCCTTCATTTCGCCTGGGGGTCCGCGATCTGGATCTGATGGGTGTCCACCATATAATAATGAATTAAATATACCACCACCAACAATTTCAGGTATATGTTTAAATGTAAAAGTTAATGGTTTACTAGATAATTTGCCCCTCCCCATCGTTGTGGTGACCCTACTCCTCTCGGTAGGTAGATTTTCTTTTATTTTTTCAAATACACGTTTTAAATTTTCAGTACTTATTTTATTAGGATCATATTTATTAGTTAAATATAAAGGTATATCATTTATTTTTACTAATACACATGAACCATTGGCACATTTACTTCCAACAATATCTTTAAATTGTGGGTCATCGCTTAAACTCTCGTTAAAATAAATATCTAATATATTTGTTGGTGTACCTTCTTGTACTACCCAACTTGCTGATGAACCATATAAATCTATTATGTCTACTAAAGAACCTGATGTTTGGTTATTGGTGTCCAAAATCTCCGGGAGTACCCCCCTTGGTTTTAACTCTAATGTAAATTCATCATCTTTTTGAGGTATATTTGAAACAAGAGTATCAGAATCTGTTCTTTCTAATAGAAATATATTATATTTATCAACCGGTTTTGGTGCTCGTATCCCGTCATCCCCTCCCAGTTCTTCACCCACTTCCTCACCCAAATTTACTTCAGCTTTATTTCTAACAGAAGATTTTAAACGTTTAACTATATCATCTGTTCTCCCTCTAGCTAGTAGGTTTAATTTACTAAATTGACCTAAAACTATATAAGTTATTTCATAACCTTCTTGGGTTATTTCTATTTTTGTATCACCTAGATTTTGAAAATATTGATGTATATTTCCAGGAGTTTCACCTAATACTTTCCATAGTTTGAGTGTAAAATCACTTAATTTTTTAAATTCTTCACCTCCAGGATCTATTTGTTCTCCTGTACCTCGTGCAGATGGTAAATTGTCATAAAGTTTATTTTCTTTTACTAGTCTAATAGTAATATGTCTATCTTTCTTGCTCCATTTCCTCCTGATAATTGAAGTGTTATTAGCAGAAAATCCATCTTTAAATGTTTTATCACCTTCTATAATACTGAGGACTTCCTCAACATTAAAAACTTGAACCATAGTTGCTCTATGAGCATCCATTAATGCTCTATATATATTATATATAAATGGTTTAACCTTTTCTATAGTTGGATTTGATGTTGGTATTGATATTGTCATTAAATACGTCTGTATAGATTGTACTAAATTATCTAAAGTTTCTTTTCCTACCGGTACAGGTAAAGTTTTTGAAAGATCTAAATTGTCACCAGAAACTGTTACTGTTGTTGAAGTTCCTGATGGTGGGGTCGTTTTGGGGGCTGTTGTTGTTGTTGTTGGTGCGTGGGTTTCAGATGATCCTAAATCACCCCAAGTTTCTCCCATTTCACCTAAGCACTTTGTTATTTTAGTAATATCGCCAGTTTGAAAAGCATCAGCAAGTGCATGCTTCATTTTAACCATATCTCTAACTTCTTGTATAATAATAGGGATTTGAGAGTGGATTTTTTCTAGATTTTCATCTGTAATGGGTATATTATCAATATCATATGTACCTTCCAAAAATTTTATTAATACATATTGTTCCAATTGTTCCATAATATTGCCTTTAGTTTCTATTACCAGATGATATATACGTCCCATGAGTATACCGGAGACATCACCCGTCACCAGTTTAAATATCCCCATAAAATTTGTTTTTTGGGTGGTGGTGGCGAGGACGGGAATCTGCGTCAACTCAGTAACCTTGCCTGCTGTCCATGTTCCCTCTTCATCAAGTAGTTTAGATACCCATTCCATCAAAGTGCCACGAACTTTTCGACTCATATCTATGAGTTCCTTAACTTCTGCTTTAAAACCAGTAGCGCGTGTGCCACCCTCGTAACCTTTTAGTTTATTCATAAAGGATTGATCCGGATACCTCAACTTAATAAATAATTCCTGTAAGTAGGAAAACTCTCTAAAATTGACCAACAATTTAAATAAGGTTTTACGTGCAGATGAATTTATTACTGTATCATTAAAAAAAACATCGGGGGTTGCGGCGGTCCCTGGACTCTTCATCATATCGAACAGTTTCCATAGCGCGGATTCAGCGTGCATTAACACTGGTGCAAAAAGACCTCCCCCCTTTACTATCAGGTCCATCTCTTTCCATTCCGTCTCCACGCCAATCCGCCCCCCATCACTCAAAAGTGTCCCGTTTTGAGACCTATGTTCCGCGCCCATTTTCCTTGCTTTTATTAAATCAGTTAGTAGCCTAATTAGATAAAAACCTGAGAGAGGATAATTGGTCATTCCAATAATTTTACCTTTTACAATACCTGCGGATTCGATAAATTCAGTCAGTTTAGTTTTATATGCTTCATTAGAATCTGTCACTTGGTCCTTTGTAACATCCTCTAATAATGTAACTGCCTCTGAACCTCCTCCATATTGATAATAGCTCATTCTATATATTATTATTATAAAAAAAAAATATATTATTAAAATATAAATGAATATTACTTGTGATTGTAAAACTATAACCGCTATAATTATTTTAGCATTAATTTTGTTAATTTTAATGTGGACTTTATTTTATAGAGTTAAAAATAATGTAGATGAAAATAAGTGTGATTGTGATAATTAAAAATTATCCCAATGGTATTTTGTGATAATAAAAAAATATTTAATATTTAAGTATTAAACAATTATAATATTAAATAATGTCAATAAAAGGCAATAAAGGGTTTATAAATCATGGTGCCACCTGCTATTTAAATTCAGCATTACAATGTTTATCACATATAGATATTTTAAGTGATAATGACTTTAAAAATCAAATAATAAAATATAAAAAAAATGAGACCCCATTATTAGATGAATGGTTAAATATACAAAATCAAATGTGGACAGACGAATGTAATAATTCTATAAATTCTAGTAATTTAATACAATTATTTATTGAAAAATGTGAAGATAAAAATATTTATTTTGAATCATTCAGACAAAACGACGCATCTGAATTTTTAAATATTTTTTTAGAATTTATCCATGATGAAATTTCTAGGAAAATACATATAAATATTCAGGGTAATGTAAAGAATACCTTGGATAAATTATATCATAATAATTTAAAAATATATGAAAAACATTTTAAAAGTAATTATTCATATATTATAGAAAATTTTTATTCAAGTTTATTAAGTTTAACTCAGTGTCCTGAATGTAATAATACTACAGATAACCATGAACCATTATCTATAATAACTTTAACTTTAAAAAGTGACTATAATTCATTATATGATTGTATAGATGAATATGTAAAAAAAATATCATTAGATGACGATAATAAATTAAAATGTGAAAAATGTGAAAATTATGTCAACTCAAGTAAAAAAATTGTATTTTGGGACTTAGCACCCGTGTTAATTGTTTTATTGAAAAAATATAATAGTGAAAATGAAATAATATCAAATAAAATTCAGTATCCGACTAAATTGGATATGAATAAATATTGTTTAAATTATAAAGAAAATTCTACAGAATATGAATTGAGTGGATTAATTATACATAATGGTGGAATAAATTCTGGGCATTATTATTCTATATGTAAAAATACATTAGAAAACCAATGGAAAGTTTATAACGATACACAAGTATTTGATATAGATGAAAATAAATTATTTAATAATCATCCTTATTGTTTATTCTACAAACGAGTTCAATAATGTTCTCCATCTGTATATTCATCTTCTCCAATATCTGATCTATTTTCAAAATCTTCAAATAGTTCAATATTTTTATAAATAAATTCTATTAAATCAAGTGAAGTTTTGTTTTTATTAAAAATACTATTTGTAAATCCATATGATATTTCTTTAAAATCTATAAATAAGTCAACAATATCAGAACAATATTTTAAATCAAAATACTCATAATTTTTATTTGAGATTATATCTGAATTATAATTATTTAATATGAAATTATCATATAAAAATATAGAAAAATTTTTAAATAAAGTTCCATTATCTGTATTTGATTTAAAATCTGTATTATTCGTGTCAATAAAAAGTAATAATTTATCAAAAAATTTATTAATCATTTCATTATTATTATTTGCCCAAATAATATCCATTTATATAATTATTTAAATTTATTTATGAAATATTCTATATTATATTTAATATTTTCTAACGAATCATTTGAATTAATATATAGCAATTTACTAGTATTTTTGAATTGTAATTCTCCTTTTTCAGATAAATGATTCATATTTTTGATATGGTCATTATAATTATCTGGATATAATTGTTTTAATCTATTCAATCTAGTTACTACATTAATATTCAGAATAATATAAATCCATTCTCCGTCTTCTTCTAATAAATCTAATTCATTTTGAAATCTTAAATCATCTATAATACAATGTTCTTTTTTATTAGTTTGCTTAATAATATATTTTGCCCATATATCTGGATCAATATCTCTCATTTTATCAGCAATATTAATTAACAAAGTTCTATCTTTTAAATTTCCGTCCATATTAAATAGTTCATGGGCAATATCTTTAATTTTTTTACCAAATGAATATATTTCTAATTCTTTATTTAGAGTTTTTAATAAATTTGCAATAGTTGATTTACCGGAACACATTGGACCAGTAATAGCAAACTTCATTTATTTACTAAATTTAGTTAATTTTAAATATTAATTTAGGTAGCAGGTGCTACCGCTGATGCAACTGTGTTACCACTATTAGTAAATCTAATAAATACATACATTAATCCAGCGATAACTAATATACTAATTGGTTGAAATAAATTATATAATAAATCTATAATATTATCAAATAAGGTCACATCTTTTTTATCTTCATCTTTATAATCTGTTCTCCAACCTTCATATGGAGGTTTTGAGACCAAACTAGAATTATTGGTATTTAATCTAGTAAATAATTCTATAAATAGATAAGAATAGGCAACAATAAATAATATTCCAGATATAGTTCTTACATAGAATTCAATATGTTCTCCATCAGAAGCAAAGTGTCCAGATCTAAATCCATCCAATAATGTAGAGTAACCAAATATTAATATAGTAAATGGTAATATATTATTTAATACATCATGAAAGGTGTCTCTGGCACTTATATTTGTCGCTTTATCTGTTCTGTATCCTTCTCTGAACAAATATAACCATAAGAATTCCACACCCAATGTTAAAATGGTATATAATAATGTCATAATAAATACATGTTGATATTCTAATTGTTGAAATTTTACCAGTATCATTGCAACAAATAAGAACATGGCATATGTGTATCCCATTCTAATTAAATCATTTACAACTAATTTAGTTAATATAGTACCTGAGGCATCGGATGTCGATGGAGACGGAGACGGGGACGGAGACGGGGACGGAGACGGGGACGGAGACGTGGCAGGCGGTGTTGAAGACGTGGCAGGCGGTGTTGAAGGTGTGGCGGGTGGTGTTGAAGGTGGTGGAGGTGGGGGCGGGACCGGGGTGGATACGGGTTTGCTGCTCGAGGGTGACGCGGGTGTTCCTGGTTGACCTTCCATTAAAATCATTTATATAATTATAATATAAAAAAAATATAAAATATATTATAATTATAAAAATGAAAAAAACAAATATTAGAATTAATAATAATTTTTTAATTAAAAAAAATGATCAATATTTTTTATCTGATATTACTAATCAAGATCAGTGGATAAATACAGATAACCTTGTTAACCATAAAGGTAAAAACGTTACAAGCAAATTGCAAGAATTAAAAGAACAATATAAAATTAATTATAGCGTTAATTTCATTACAGAACAATCGGGTGGATGAGGTCTCCGACCAATTTTAAAACAAAACGGAGGATGAGGCGGCGGAGGTGGTACCTCCTCAACTATAATGATTGGTCAAAAAGGAGGAGGATGACAATTCCAAAAAAACTAAAATTATTAATAATCTCTTATATATTTTACCATATGATATAAATATTTTAAATTTGAATTATTCAAATATTCAAATATAATATTATTGAAAGTGTAAATATAACTATATAAAGAATTATAAATAATAAAATTAAAAAATGAAACTACTAATTCAAACTGATAATGAATATCTTAAATCATTATATACAAATCATCAACATTATAATCCAGGTGATAGTGGATTAGATCTATTTTGTCCAGAAGATATAATTATTGGACCGGGTGAAACAATGAAAATAGATTTACAAATTCAATGTGAAGCATTACATGATAATATTGAAAATAATAATGTATCATATTATTTATATCCAAGGTCATCAATTATTAAAACTCCACTACGTTTAGCAAATTCGGTTGGAATTATTGATGCAGGATATCGTGGTAATATTATTGCTTGTGTTGATAATATTAAAAACTATGAATTTAAGATAGAAAAAGGAAGTCGATTATTTCAGATATGCGGACCCACATTAGAACCCATTGAAATTCGAGTAATAAATGAATTATCTAATTCGCAGAGAGGTTCTGGAGGATTCGGTAGTACCGGTTAAATAAATTTGAAATTTGATTTTATAAATATTTATTATTAAGAATAAAATATAAGATATAAAAATAAAATAAAGATATAAAAATAAAGATATAAAAATAAAATAAAGATATAAAACATGGACAAAAATTCTTCAAATGTAAACAAAAAGACGATTAAGGGTTTAAATAAAATGTATGAACAACTCAATATCTTGGAATGTATTCGTAGTGAAATGAGATATTTTAATTATGATGGGAATGATGAAATAATCGATGAAAATATCTTTAAAATGAAGGAACTTTTGGACAATATGTATGAACTATCAATTAAAAAGAAATGTGGTTGGACTGTATTTAAGCCTCACAATATTGAGCAACCCGATACACCTCCTCCTAATACCCCTGAAAATAGAGTTAGATCTTCTATGACTACTCCTCCTGGTGCTCCTAGAAAAAATATCATAAATGAAATTATTGATTATGAGTCGGAAGGCAGTGGTTCTAATGCTTCTGATAATATGTCTATTGTATCTAATGAAAATAATGACTCTGTCACAGATACATCAGATGATGACTATATTGATATTAATGATGAAGAAGAATCATCTGAAGAAGAATATTCATATAGTGGAGAAACCAATGATGAAGAGTCTCCTTATCGCGTACATGTCACTCTTCCTTGTGAAGATACGTCCGATTATACAGGTACAAGTGATACCAGTTCTGCTCGAAATTGTCCATATTGTGCATGAGGAGTTTAATTAATTTCATTAATACAGTCTACAATATTAGTTTCTTTAGTAGGAACCCATTTATTAAATTCTTTATTTAAATAACATTCAACATTAACATCTTTTTTTACATCTGTTAAATCTTTTAACCATTTAGATGTTTTAATATTTAGAATAGAAGCATAACTATGTTTAATTAATGAACTTTTTGTTTCATTATTTAGATACAATTCATATATATCAGGTTTCAGTGATTTAATAATTCTAAATGAAATATTATTTGATTTCCTATAGTTGATTTTTTTATAGTCATGATCATTAAAGAAATATAATATTTTCGCATATGTACTTTTCAATGGAATAAAGTAAAATCCTCTTACTCTATAATTTAAATTAGGAATAAAATCATTAATAATATTATCAATATCACAATAATCAAAATATTTTTTAATCATAATTGGACAAATATTACAAAATGAATCATCAATATATTTATTTGTAAAAATTTCATTTACAATATTCATTCTTTCAATAATTTGTTTATTGAAAATTGACGAACCATTATGAGAATATATATCTCCAATTAATAAGAACCATTCATCCTCATTATTTTTTAATAATTCAGTTTCAAATAGAGTGCCATTAAAGATATCTTCATTAAATCTATAGTGGACAAGGAATATCTTAGGATAATCATATCCATCTTTAATTTTTTTGTCAATAAGAAAACAATAATTTACATCATTAATTTGAGTACAATATAATAAATATGGGGAACCAATTGTTTTTAAACATACGATATGTGGATTATTAAAATTTTTTAGGAATTGTTGATTAAACATTTTAGCGTATCTTGTTTTATATGTAATATTTGTTTTATTAAACATATCATCTAGAATATGTTTTTTTAGTTCATTATTAGTTACATTATCAATTTCTTTGCTACAGAAACTAGTTTTAGTAAGTGATTTAGAATCCATTTATATTTATTATATAATTATCTTTAATATTTATCAAATTTAAAATGCTATATTTAAAAATATAATGACTTTAAATATCAATGAACAATATTTATTGTAGAAATTGTGGAAGAAGAGGTCACAAATTTAAAGAATGTTTATACCCTAGATTAAGTTATGGGGTAGCACTATTAAATGATAATAATGAAATAGTTATGATTGAAAGAAAAGATTCCATATCATATATTGAATTTGTAAGAGGTAAATATAATTTAGAAAATCCTGGATATATTCAATTATTATTCAATAGAATGAGTGCATTGGAGAAAGAAGTTTTATTAAATAATAAATTTAGTACTTTATGGAACAATTTATGGTATAGTAATATAAGTTCTGAAAAAGATTATATTAGAAGTTTTTATAAATTTAAGGATTTAGATCTGCGCAGATTTGTAAGTAATTCAACTATGAATTATTTAAATAATGAATGGGAAATCCCAAAAGGTCGTCGTAATTTAAATGAAACAGATTTACAATGTGCCAAAAGAGAATTTGAAGAAGAAACTAATATTTCACCGAATCAATATACTTTATTAAAAATCGAACCATTCAGTGAAGAGTATACAGGTTCTAATAATACAGTTTACAAAAATATTTATTATGTTGGGAAAATAAAGGATAATAATTATAATTTATTTATTAATAAAAAGAATAAAGATCAGATATCCGAAGTTAGTGCAATAAGATGGTTCACAAGAAATGAGTGCTTAATAAGAATAAGAGATTACAGTAATTATAAACTAAAAGTTGTCGAAGAGATATTTAATTTTATATATAGTAATAAAAATAAAATTATTTTATAATATATATATTAATAATGTCTGGTTTAGATTTAGTCAAAATATTAGATCTAAATGATCTAAATGAGTGGAATAAGAAAACTAGGGATCACAAAAGTACCGAACCGCTCCGGTTCCGACAGGATAAATTTACCAAAGGCGAAGAACACGACTGTATAAAATCTATATCTTGGAAATCATTAGATAAAATTAATAAGAGAGGTGATTATATAAATAAATTAAATGAAATTAAAACAAATCCCAAATATGAATCATTTATTCAATTATATTTTCATGCCGGAGACATCATACAATTTCAAAAATATGGTTTACTAAATTCTAGATTATTATCTTATCCGCGAAAATCAAAAATAGCAACTTCGAAAAATCATATGCGGTCGTATAATGGATATAATTTAGATACAACTTACCATACATTTTTATATTTATTTAAAAAAGTTAAGAAAGGAATATATGTATCTATTAAAGATAATAAATTACAAACATATTTACCATTTAGTAATCATGGGTATATAAATAATTGGGCGAATGTATTAAGAGGTTTGAATCCCGCCGATACAGTAGAAAGTTTAGAAGATAAATATTATAATGTATCGGACGCCGAATTTTGGTATGCTAATAATTGTTTTTTTACTACGACTAAATTAAAATTTACATCAGATGATGGTAAGGGGAAGGGGAAGGGTCAGGGAAAAGGTGGGGGCGGAGGTAATAAAGGCAAAGGGAATAAAGGTAAAGGTAATAAAGACAAAGGCAATAAAGGTAAAGGTAATAAAGACAAAGGCAATAAAGGCAAAGGTGATAAAGGAAAAGGTAACAAAGGCAAAGGTGATAAAGGAAAAGGTAATAAAGGCAAAGGCAAAGGTGATAAAGGAAAAGGCGAATCCAAAGAATATTTACAAGAAGGTGATAAAACAGAAGTACCCTTTAAATATTTCTTAAAAAATTTTCTAGATGAGATGAATGAAAAAGGTAAAAGAATTAATGATATGGATTTCTTTTTTTCGCCAAGGGATTTCCCTGTATTTAGAAAGGGTTGGAAAGAACCCTATGATAAGTTATTAGGTAATAAGGTTTTAGAAAAGGAATACCACCATGAAACTTATACGCCGATATTATCACAATGTACTAATACTGACTTTAATGATATACCAATACCTACTCAAGATGATATGATGAGAATCACAGACGATATTTATCCAGATGATTGTAAAAACAATCATTCAAATGAACAAAAGTTTGAAATGGATTGGAGTAAAAAAATAAATAAGGCAGTATTTCGTGGTTCAGCTACCGGGTGTGGTATTACTGTTGGCACTAATATGAGATTGAAATCAGCATATTTTTCAGCATCGTATCAAGCGAACGGTAAAGATATATTAGATGCTAAATTAACATCCTGGAATGCTAAACCAAAAGCCGATGCCAAACTCGATACTTTTGATAAAATAAAGTTAAATAAGCAAGGTCAATTTGAATGCGAAGGTGGTATTCGTATTGATGCTGGGGATCACAATTTTATGAAATTAGAAGAACAATCTAAGCATAAATATATATTAAATATTGATGGACATGTAAAAGCATTTAGATTAGGTAATGAATTAAGAATGGGTTCTGTTGTACTATTAGTAGATTCTCCATATAAATTATGGTTTCAAGATAAATTAAAACGTACTGATACTGAAAAAGGAAAAATAGGTGACTATGTCCCTATTAAAGATGATTTAGAAGATTTAGAAAAACAAATAAATTGGTGTATTGAAAATGATGACAAATGTGAAAAGATTGCTCAGAATTCTTTAGATTTTTATAATAAATATTTATCCAAAGAAGGTATGTATGATTATTTTTATAAACTATTAAATGATTTAAGTAAAATAAGGAAGAATCCTACTGTAA
>Ga0209632_10002113_pt1 | contig 19354 bp, 10 predicted proteins | sample COG_10_FD_184754 | JGI IMG/M metagenome (GOLD analysis project Ga0209632, IMG submission 184754) | Pelagic Microbial community sample from North Sea - COGITO 998_met_10 (SPAdes) (version 2) | ecosystem: Environmental > Aquatic > Marine > Neritic zone/Coastal water | place: Helgoland, sampling... | reverse complement strand
TGAAGCAAACGGTATAAAGGCATCAAATACATTCATGACCGCTTACGAAAACTCAACCGTACCCGACATGGCGATTAAGTTCGACGGAAACATCGTCTTTGACGATTCATACAACAGCGGTAGGACGACCGACCAAGGATTCACCGTGAAAACGATGGACGCCAAGTTCGAGAACCAGGTATTAGTCGAAAAGAACCTCGTCGTTAAGGACCCCACCAAGTCAAACCCATCCCTCACCATCGACCCCAACGGAGTGCCAGCGGTGACCGACGCAAACGGACTGGAAACCACACCCGCCGCTGACCCCAGCATGGTGTGCAACGTCGATACCACATTTAACTACGACGTCACGTTTGGAGCAACGGACTTGGATGGAAATAATAATAAGGTAATATTTAAATCGTCAATTGACAACAGAGATGTGGTGTTTGACCTCAACGAGACAGGAGTTACAGGAGGTGTCACGTTTGGCTCGGCGTGCCCTGTTAATGTCACAGACCTTAATATCACCGGGGCTGTAACACAGACATCTTCAAGCGCAATAACCGGGAACCAATCAGTTACCGGAACGTTCACACTAATTGACCCTAAACATAACCAAGCCAACGATGGATACGATATAACCAACATCGGTCTCGATGTAACAACCAACGCCCGCATAACGGGTGACCTGACCGTCACAGGCAACTTCAACTTCGAGAAGGCTGTGCTCAAGAACGTAATCCAGGAAGACCACCAGACCATCCGCATGTCCGAGCGCGTGATTATAGAGAACCACGATACCGTTGGTGACCCAGGCACGACAACCGATGCCCCCGCCCTCCACGTGACCCAGCACGGAATCAATCACAATATTGCCGAGTTCTACGACGGGGATTTGAGCGGAAACTCCGTTCAGGGTCTTGTCTTCCGAATTGCGAATGATGGCGTAACCGACATGTATGGAAGTCTTAGTATCAATAAGGATCATGTGCCCGCAGCTGGATTCGACTTGGACGTTTTGGGGACCACCCGCGTGGGCGGCAAGAGCACATTTTTGAACAATATGTATATCGGTTCAACTGAAGCAGATCCACTATGCTCGTTGGACGTTGTAGCGACAGACGCCATTCGAATTCCCGTTGGAACTATTGGAGCGAGAGCGTCGCTGAATAAGGAGGGAATGATGCGCTATAACACAGATACCGGTCACCTGGAATACTATGGAAAAGGGACGACGGCGGGCAATACAGACGACGACGGATGGCAGAGCGTGGCCGCCGGCGGTCGCATAAGCAGCGACCATAACACCTACATCAACGACCAATTCATGGTGGATACATCCGGAAACGTGCGCATCGGCACGGGACGTGTGGCAGCAGACGCCCGACTCCACATCGACGGGACCGATAATACTGCGGACATCGAAGCTATCAAAATCAGACGCGGGACTACCGAGACCAATAAAACCACCATCGCGTCCCGAAAACTCGCCGATGGAGAAGCGATTGACGTGAAAACAAACACAACCACAACCACCCATCCCTCACTCACCATCCACCCCAACGGAAACATCGGTATGGGCACCGACACCCCAACCGTTAAACTCGATATATCGTCTGGCGTCAACGACTGTGCGATGAAGATGACCGCGGGGACCGGTCAAAACTCCACAATAACTTTGGGGAACCTTGTGACCGCCAATGGTACTACTACCAATTCCGCCCACGTGGATTATAAATATGACGTATCGGGCAATAAGCTCAACTTTTATCACACCTCCGATACGACCAACCATCGAGCGATGACCCTCCTCCAGTCAGGAAACCTGGGGCTCAATACCACCTCCCCAAGTGCCCTACTTCATGTGAATGAGACATCGACCAGCGCAACAACGTTAAATACAACCATGTTGAAAATGACAAACACAAATAATACTAGTTCAATCACTCACACAGGAGAATTAAAACTGGGACCAATGGATACCAACGGAAATTCGATGCTCGAAATCGATGTGTCCAGCAACAACACAATCATGCGGTTGCGCAGCGATGGTAAGGTGGGGATTAACGTCGATGATGCTTATATGGACGCAGATAGCGCACTGCATGTCGGCGACGGAAATATTGTGCTTGGAAGTTCAATTGTTGGCGACCAAAACCGTTCGCTCAAAATGATCGGAACGAGTCAAATCACCACCCTTAAACACGATGGACTCTTTAAAGTAGAAGTGACACCTACGTCAGGAGCATCCAAAACTCCCCTCGCAATCGGCTCCAATACCGTGGCGCTCGATGTGTCGGGTGAGAATGGAAGCTTCACGATTAACAACAAACTGTCGATGACCACCACCGCGGCGACTGCCACCATCGATTCCGTTGGTGCGGACCTCAAACTCTCTGGAAATTCTGTCGATAATTTCGTGGAAATCACAGATGAGTATGGTGTTAAAATTGGACTCGCTACGGATAAAAAATTTAAAGTCGGTGAAAACATCGATATGGACCTCAGTGGAAAAATCGTAATGAATGGGGACCTCACAATCAGCAGCACAACCGTCGGCGGCGCAGGAAATCTCGCATGCGATGGAACCGGCACGTTCGGGGGGGTCGCGGTAATCGACGGTTCTTCAAACGCTTCGTTTGGATACACCGGAAAAACACCCGCGATTAAACAGACTTCCGCCGGAGCAACTACCGTATCCGCAGAGTCGGGACAATCAATCTCCTTCAACATCGGCGCAGATAACAAAGCAAATATCGATTTAAATGGTAAATTCACCATCGCCAACGCAGATATAGACGCAGGGACCGCCCAGTTTGATAATGGCGGGCTGTTCGTCAGCGCGGGGACTGGACAGAACCAGAACCTTGAGAATAATATTAAAACGATTTCGATTACTCTTACCACCAACCAAGCTGCTCAACTTAACGGAACTAACACCGGCGCATTTATCATAGGCGCAGCAACCACAACCGGCTTTCCTATCGGTTCCACACCCAACCTTGCTGTAACCAGAACGGGTAGTGGTTCGGATGCCGTCGTTACTGTTGTGATGTCCAGCGCGACATCGATTACTTCTATTACAGTAAATTCGACGGGAACCGGTTATGCGCAAGGTGATAATGTCACCATTATAAGCATAACCGGTGGTGATGCAACCACTATATACAACAATACTAAACCTATGCTCTACGATGAGTCCAAAAACTCCTTCGGGGTTCTCGACAACCACGTCTATGTCACAGGAAAACAGTTCCATGTGTCGGGACATAATGGCACCGGTCCGAGGGGCATGGTTGTGGACCCCACCGACACTGACCAGGACGTCGTCACCATAGAGGGAAACCTGCGTGTCAACGGCAATATCACCTCCGCCCAATCCAGTTCTGCTCTATCCACAGCGAGTGTGACATCCGCCCTCACGGGATCCGGTATGACGACCAGTTCAAATGTCCTTATTGGTTCCAACAATCAGAGTGATAACGTAAATAACACCTACCTGGTTATAAAAGGGTCTGCGAATAATAACTCCATCTACGCCCACGGACCTATCGTGAGCGCGGAGTACTTCGCCGCCGCATCCGACCTCAACCTCAAGGAGAACATCTCCACCATCAACTCCGCCCTGGACAAGACCAACCGCCTCCGCGGCGTCTACTTCACCAAGAAAGCTGATGTCACCGGGCGCCGCGAGGTCGGTGTCATTGCCCAAGAGGTCGAGAAAGTCTTCCCCGAGGTCGTGATGGGTGGTGAGGGTAAGAAGACGGTCGCATACGCAAACCTGTGTGGTGTTTTGATCGAGGCTGTTAAGGAGCTGTCACGAGAAAACGTGAGCCAGGCAGCTGAAATTAAGAGCCTCCGCAACAACATCGATACAATCCGCGGAGACATCGACAAGCTATGGGAACATAAACGCACCGACGACAAGGGTATGGTGGATCAGCTCACCGAACTAAAACGTGAACTCGCCGCGATTAAACGCACCCAGACCCAGTCCAGCACCAAACGATAATCTTTCGATTATTTTTTTATGTTGTGAAAACGGCGTTTTAAATCTTCAAGGGTATAAAATGGGACAAAATATTATAAAAAAAGATATAAATATTTATTACTGTATAATATTATTATGGAGAATGAAGAACCTAAATTATGTGTGAATATGGATTGTGAAAGATATCCACCTGATTGGGATTTTGAAGAAGATACTGAAGAGTCTTATCAAGAGGATCAGTGGAAAAAATGTTGCCTATGTGATGGATATTTTGATGATAATGGAATGGGAGATATTTTATTCGTACAAGAAGAGCCAAATAATCAAGAAGCCGGGTGTAGTCTTTGTGGAAAAAGTGATGATGTAGTTCAAATGAAAGGTTGTGGACAATATCTTTGCGGAGATGGTTGTGATGAAGATTAGATTTATTCGTTTCGTATTTTGTGCGAAATTATATATTCACGGATGTAAATGTAAATCTTCAATGGTGTAATAATAACCATATAGGTGTATTGTCATATATTATATATATATATATCACAAAACGTTATGACTTCAACTATAGATGATACCAATAAACCGAATATAAATTTCCTGAAACACAAAAATCCCCATAAGCGTGACCGGCGCATTCAGTTTGACGACCCCACGCACACGTATACTATTGATGGAGTCGCGAATTATACAAGCGTTACCACATGGAATCACACCCATTTTGAGCCGTTCAACGCCGATGCGGTAATTAAGAACATGCGTCGAGGAAAGAAGTGGGGACCCAATAACAAATACTTTGGTATGACTGATGACCAAATCAAGTTTGGTTGGGATAAAAACCGCGACACAGCGGCGAGTGCTGGAACCGCTATGCACTACACAATAGAGTGTTTTTATAATAGCAACGCTGTTTGTGATAGCTCCATCGAGTACGAATATTTTTTGAACTTTGTCGCAGACACACCTGGTTTGACCCCCTACCGCACGGAGTGGACTATATTCCACGAAGAACTTCGTATTGCTGGTTCTGTAGATATGCTTTTTTTGAAGAACGATGGGACTTATGCTATTTATGATTGGAAACGCGCTCGTGAAATCTCCAAGTCGGCATCGTTCAATAAGTTTGCCAATAAGGCGTGCATAGAGCACATTCCCGATTCTAACTATTGGCATTACTGTCTCCAGCTCAATACCTACAGGTACATTCTGGAAGCAAAGTATGGCATAGCTGTATCTGAAATGTGTCTGGTGTGTCTCCACCCCGACAATAAGAATGGTAATTATCAGCTTTTCAAGGTTCCCAAACTGGACGAGGAGATGGACGCATTATTTAGGCTGAGGTGTATCGATATCTCATAGTTTAACACAAAATACATTTGCTTGGCGGTTTTATTTTCGCACCCACATCTATGCACCGATTAACCGACATTATTCCTGACCATAGTCATTATGATTATGATGATTATGATGATGATGATGATGATGATGATGATTATCTTTATCGCACTATGTTTCTTTTTATTTTTACAGCGTTTGCGCTTGTAACCTCTGGAATAGTGGTTGACAACTTACATATACTGTATCCTTTGTTCCCATATTCTGCTTCTGCTTCTGCTTCTGCTTTGGCTGTTCCAATAGAATCACCCCTCGACAAATATTTAAGAGAGGCAGATGAACTTATAAAGTCTCGTCAACTAAAGATTGTCGATACCGATACGTATCGGTCCAACGAAATAAACATAAATACATGGTGTATGGAATACACCCCAAATGGTACATTTATAATGAATTACGAACCCGATGAGGGTGTGTTTGGATACTATACGGATAAAAAGGGTGCTTCTTTTGCCGTTCTGGATGCTGTGTGTAAAAAATTCTGTGCTAAGATAAACCGCCCTGGGATATATGTGGATACGATGGTGGAAGAAAAGGAACTCAAAAAGAGAGGAACGGGGTCTATGTCAAGAAATAATATGGCTGTATTCAAAAAGGACCAAACTCTTGGCAAATTAATTGTCAAGAAAATGAATTCCTTCTTATACAGAGGGACACTGAGGGAATTTAATTTCCTGAATAAAAAGAGACGTGTCGAAGAGACAACTAATACAACCACACCATTATCCTTCGCTGATTTCAAAAATAAATTAAGAACCAACAATTTATAATCGCAGACATATATATAATAACAATAATATATATGCCTAACCACAGTAAGAGACCAAGAAAATCATTAAAGACGACACGCAACATATCGCGACGTGGGAATAACTTATCTAGGAAGCAAAATGGTGGGTTTATGGTGGGTGGTTCGGGAGATCCCATTCCCGCTCGCGCTATGTCCCATCTCAACGGATTGAATATGGAAGGAGGTGCCAAAGGGAGTGACCGCCAGAAACAAAATACAGAAGTGTTCAAGAAGTTTGCAACCAAGACCCTTGTTGCCATAGATATCGCCGCCACCAAAATAACCGACACAACCGAACCTGTGGTCATCGCCATGACCGACGTTCGTGATCTTTTCACCAAAATAACCAACGTTGTACGTTCCCAGATCCATCCGTCCAAGGCGCTTGTGGAGGATGCAATCGTCCAGGATATTAGTAGTCACTCACGCCGCATATATACCGAGTTCATGGAAACTTTCCTCATGTTCGATGCTGATCCCGATGAGATTGTTAAGTCCACAAAAGGAAACATATGGGGAGACAAGTCTCTCACCCCAGAAAAGGTCCAGAAAATAAAAAATCGTCTGAGACCTGCGGTGGAGGAAAACATACGGGCGTTTGTAAAAGAGTTTGTACAAACTGTGAAAACCAAGGCGCGTGAACTAAGGAGAGAAATGAGGGACGACAAGGACATCGCCGGTGCCCAGCGAATTGCAGCAAAAGCGGTGACAGAGTACACCAGAAAATTCAAACAGACTCCCGAACTGTTCCACAAAAGATTCATCACCAACCTTAAACTCAGTATAGTTCTCCACCCGTCTGTCTCTCTGGACTTTCATGTATATGGAAACCCATCCGTCATCAAGCGGAACATCGCCCGGTTTGCCCGCAAATACTTTGTAAATATGCTTGGCGACTTCAAGAAGCTCGGTGATGAGCTCGCTGATCCAGACCCTGCTGACAAGTCAGTAACCGCAGATGAAGATGATGAAAACGATCTTATGCGCGAAAATAACCGCCTCTACGCTCAATTTCTCCGTATCATGCAGGACATCCAGCCTCTACTGACGAAGCGCAAAAAGTCTGGAACCACCGGCGATGGGGTAGGCAACCGGATAGGACCCGATGGTATCGCCGAACCAGAGTCGTTTAGGGAGTCGATGATGAAGGGTGTCAGACGCATCACAACCGCAACCCTCATAAGAAGTCTACAAGAGGTCATGAAGATGGTTGGTGATGGAGAAAAACCGTTCACGTCACCCAATATAAAAGGGTCTCTCAACACTATGCAATCCAAACTTGAGGTTCTAAAGGAATCCATTCACGATCCTGAAACGATGGAATACCTCGAGAAAGCGGTGGATGCGTGCCGAGAAATCACAGAAATAATCACAGGTGAGCTCCGCGAACCCATCCTCGAGGGTTCCGACAAAATGATGGAAATCGGTATCGATGCGTCCACCAAAATGATGCAGAAGGTTTCAAAATTTGCCAAGAACATGGTGCGTATTATTCCTGTGGTGGGTGATATATTCATCATCGCCGAGAACTCGCTCACAGCCATATCTGCTGGCGTATCTGCGGTGGCTGGTATGGCGGGATTTGCAAACCAAGGTGTCAAGTCATATAAACAGTTGGACGGAATCATAAATGATCCGGGTGCCAACGGTATCCGTAACAAGTTCAAAGACTTCAAGGAGTTTTATGCGAAGTTTATGGGTTCTCTCAAAGCGGATACACCACAAAAGGGTGTATCCGAAGCTATCAATGCCATCGCAGACGCGATTGACCCACCCGATGAAGAGGAAGAGGCAAAAAAGACGGCGATGAAAAACAGTATCTCAAACACCAACATCGGTGATATACCAGATACCCCACCACCTCTTGATGTTGCTGCTCCCCCTGTTGCGGTTCCCTCCCCCGAAGAAAAAACGCAATAAAACCAAACATGAAACCAAACATGAAACCAAATAACTTGAGTATTATACCGATGGTGGTTTATTTAACCTTAATCACCTTTTTTACCCGTATCTTTTTTTTCACCATTATTGGCTCCACAATTGGCTCCACAATTGGCTCCACAATTGGCTCCACAATTGGCTCCACAATTGGCTCCACATGGACACTATTGTGAATCACATAACCGTTGCTTTTCTCGACATGAAAACTCGTACCAAGGTGGTCCTTTGCTATGTTGAACACCTGTTTCTCCATTTCATCGAGTGTATCATAATATACTTGTTGATGTTCGTCCATCGTGTATATTTATTTGTTTATTTCTTTATCACCCACAAAATAACTATATCGTTTTCAATTTTATATAATGGTTATATCGTTTTTATTGTTTATTGATTGAACCGTTACCAATCACGACACAGTATCATGGTGTATAAGTGCAGACAAATACAACCTTCCTCTCTTCGTTCATGACCCGACGCTCCATAAGCTCGGTGAGGTGCGAGTTGATTGTATATCCATTCGTGAGAAGGAAATTAACGAGCTCGGGTATCTCATCGTCGCGCATCAAATCACCAGTCATCCCACCACATCCACCACACCCATCGAATGAAACTATCGCCGATACACATGGACGGTATCGCATCCCACAATTTGACACCTGCTTGAACGGTGACACCTTGGGTATATTTATGGTTCGGACCTTCCCGTATAGGGGCTCACTCGGTGAGGGAACAGGTTCGACCACATATCCACGACGGTAGCAATCCTTATCCAAAAACACAGTACTGTAAATAAACGTCGCCATACTGATGAGCTATATTTTATATTCACACAAAATATATCAAGTCTTCATTCTAAATTTCGTTTTCATTTTCACAACATTTCTTAAAATTGAAATACTTTTGGTTCAATTCTAACTACATACTAAATATACCACCGTTATAGACCATGGACCCCACAATAATGAGCATAATGAAACCAACCCCTGTGTCAACCACAAACGAAAGTGTAAAGATAATGACTGGCGCGGGCACATACCCCGATCCCCAAACGGAACCCGAAAGCAACCGTCGTAGCACATTCAGGTTCAAATTTGGTCCCATAATTTCCGATAGTATGCAGGAATTTGCCAGAATACACAGACACGACTCCCGTGTCAACTTTAGAGACAACTTTGATAATTGGTATCAAAAAAATTCCGAGCTTATTTCCCGCGAGGAGAACCGCATCGAAAATATGGGATACACCGATGACATCAAAGTAAAGATGTTTCGCAGCATCAAATATTACTATATCAAGAAAAATAGGATGAAATTACCGAATCCGTTGCCAACTATAGAAACTCATCCAAGTATTGTCACCGACACACCCACACACGATGATGTTGTGACAACGAGTCAGGGTATGTCTCGTGGAAAAGTGAGACCAGAAAAATACATCCAACACCAACAGAGTTTTAAAGACACAATAAACCAATACGTATTGGAAAGATGCATACCCACAGGAAAAAGCCCAAAGGATGGGTATGCCGCCTTTGTAATCGACAACTTGGATGTGGTCGAAACCGAAACACTCGCACTCATCGATAAATACAATCTAACCACCGAAGACGCATCGTCGAAAATAAAAAAGACATTCAAAAATCAACACTTCCAACATAACCGCAAATACTAAAAATACTAATAATATATCATTCACACACCATGGCAAATTACGTGATTTTTTTATTTTTTTATTTTTTTATTTTAACCATATAAAATTGTAGCTTCCAAAGCCAACGATACATCGTTGTTATTTATATCCAATACCCTTCCATACTTATCCAATATTCGAATCCTAAACTTACTTATATTCACAGGACCCATATAGTCACGCTGCTTGAAAATCCGATCACTCGCCGTATTCAACATAACCGTACTAAACGACTCATTCACCGCTACACGACCCATTATACTATCACCCAACGCATACGTCTTTGTCGAAGCTACAACAGAATCAGCTATATAATTCTTGTTAAAGTCATCTACCGATACATAGACATAGTTAATTCGCCCATTTCCATAAGATGACTCACTTGCCAAATAACACTCATACGTAACCGGCGTACTCGCCGTATAAATATAATCAATATACGTGTCCGTACGACGAACCGTATAGTGCCGCCGCGTAAAACCAAGGAAACTACCCACGTTGTAATTCTCATGTCGCGTCGGGTTCGGGTTGGATGACGCATCCTCACCAACCCCGCGCAGAATATTACAATTACCCACTATATTAGCACCAAAATCTATCTCAAAGTAAAAATCTTGCGAATAATTCGGTGAATCAACGTCGTATATAGATGCACCACCATCCGTAACCTCACGCGCACGAATTATTGTCTTTGTGGTTGTCGAACTCACCGCACATACCATATACTGTAAACCATTTCCCTTGTTGAAAAAATAATTGGTCAACGCCATGGCGAAATCACCAGCCATGTAGTTACCAGGAGGAATCTCTATCAAATGCTCACGATCCTCATAAACCTTGTTGTCATCCGTATCCGTATGAGTACATACATTATACGTCTTCACAATAAATGTATTCGAATTATTCTTATCAGAAATAGTATACCACATAACAGGCAACTCAAGTGAAACCAACTTTAATGAAACCACCTTATTCGCAGTACACGGCATCTCCCATATAAAGTCCGAAGGACCCGTCGTGTCGTAATTTTGACGAAATACACTATCTATCGAAATAACCTTTGTCAAAGTGCGACGCTCTATCGGGTTTATAACGCCAGCAGGAAACTTATAATCATACGTATTTGTAACCTTGGCAACCTTTGGCATCGTCGTGTGATGAACATCCTCCTGTATATTATTCATACTCTGTATAACTTCGTAGTTCATGGGCGGGACCTGTACCGGCGGACGTGCATCTATATAATTCAACAACCGGGCATTCACATCCTGAAGAAAATTTACCAATTCATCACCCTTATCCTTTTTCACCGCACCAACAATCATCTTGTTTATATGAGAACTTATCAACTGAGGTGTAGCAGCCAAAATATCACCAGGGTATTTTATCACCTTTATCAACTCACCCTCCGTATAATTATTCACATCTAAATCATATCTTTTATCACCACCAGAATCTTTATTAGAAGATGCCATTAACCTACGCTTATATTTATACATACAAATATATTTACCACACCCTACACAATTTTTACACAACATTATAAAACTAATAAAACTAAATTCTACCCATAGAATAAGAACAATAATTTAATCCATGGTAAACTCTATATTTGGAATAGCACACCAGGGAAGATCAGGTGGCGGAGCAGGAGCACCCAGCAACAACTCCATGTTCTCAAACTCAATAAGAATACGAAAAACCGAACCAAAATTCATATCCAGAAAAGCAAACCTCTTTTACAACTTTAACATAAAAATCCAATTTATCACACAAACTCTAAACCAAATAATGTATCATGACCACGAATATCCTGTCGACGCTATGCGTAACCAATTTAATGTCCTTCTATACCAACTCGGACGACTCAAAGAAGATGAAATACTCAGCGGTGATGGACATAATACTACCGGCACAGGCGTCTCCGGACAAACAAGCAGATACAATACCGTTCTATTCAACGCAATCACAACATTTGACGCACTCATCATGACATACGATACATACGTTCAACGCATGCACGACCTACTCATCCTCCTTCCCAACGATACATACACACACATATACTACCTCAAAGAATTCGTTAAACAACTCCGCGAAGAAACCGTCATCGACCAACCAACCGACCCAAACATCGACCAAATCAACCAGAGTCTCGAAGCACTCCTTGTTTCTCTATATGACAACGTCGGCGCAGATATTAACGCACTACTCGACAAATTCTCACAAGGAAGACTCGCTGACATTAAGGATGAACTCACATACGAACTATTTACAAACCTTTCATCAAAACTATTCGAACAACAAAATTCAACATCTACCGGATACACACGCGCATACGATGCCCTCATCCTTTCTCTAACAGGACTATACAAATCAGCCATTCTGGAACGCTCTCATGCCGATGAAGTTAAGCGATTATATGACCAACTTACCCTATGTAGGGACAATAGAGGATCTGGTATGTTGGAGGGAACAGCCACAATGAGCGAACCAGGTGTCATCCGTCCAGAAATCATGCAATATATAAGTCGACACGGATTTCCAGCTGGTGCCGTCTTTGATCCTGTTAAACTTACAGCAGTCATTAACGATTTGGGTATGACATAAAGTTATGGACAATAACATAAATTGTCATGATTATTTACTCACAGTTTCATACTTGTATATATAGGGATAGTATCGCGTTCTATTCAACGGGATTTAAATGTAAAAAAATATAACCACCGACGCTTCTATTTTCAAACATCATATATAACCATATGATAATCGTATCATAATACAATTCCACATACGTTAATTTAATATCACAATTATTTTTGTTGTATAATAACTTATATTTTATTATATTATATGGCAACCGCAGCAACAAACTCTTTGGTTTCTTACTCAGCCCCAGCTGCTGACTCAACTACATTTTTTGTAGACAATCTTACAGGTACCGCAGTTGCGTCCACCGCCGGTCTATTTGCCGGTGCCGGAACGCAACAAGATGAGGTATCTTACGGTTATATTACCACCGTGAAAAATGTAACCGCAACCACCGCTTGCTCGTGGTTCGGTTTTCACACTTTAACTGAAAACGCTGGCACCAACTCCACCGGCAACGACATCGTCGGTGTCGATACCGGCGTCGTACCCGCATTCACCAGTATTAATAGTGATGTTGCTACGCAAGGTTCTGGCACCGGAATAGAGACCGAGTACTTCAGAATACAAAGAGATTTTCTCGACACACTTTCCGACCACGTATTCGGTCATCGCGATTCCGCCGATCTTTTCAGCAACCAGGAAGCCGTCAAAGACGCATGGGACACAGCCGAGGCTGCCGCTGTAACCAACGCAAATAACAGTATGGATACAGCCAATGGGGCATCCGCAGATACATCAATTACCGCAAGCAAGGAGCTCGTCGAAGCCCTACTCGTATCCAACAGCGCACGATTCAGTCTTGGTTACACAGCCACCGTAGATGCCGCATTCGTCGCAGAAACAACATCCGGACTTGACGTCGTGGTATCCGTAGGAGGCACACCCACCATCGTTGCCAAAGCAAATGTCGTCATGTCCGGGGCCAATAGCTCAACCATCAAATCCATCGCTATCGCCAGCGATACCACACCAGGAACAATTACTTTTACCCTAACCGCATTACAAGCAACCCAACTTAACGGAACCGCAGGTGGCACTACTATCGCAATCGACAACACAACCACAACTAATTTCGTGGTTGCCACCACCACCGGATTATCCGTCCTACCATCAGATTCAAACGGTGGTAGTGGAGCCGGAGCCATAGTAACTGTAATCGCAAGCGGTGCTACAGCTTTGACTTCCATCACAATCACCGGAACAGGTTCGGGATACGCCGAAAACGACGAAGTAATTATCGGTGACCTCAGCACCGCCCTTGACCAGGACATAGGTGACTTAACTGGAGCCGGATACACACTTGGTGATACCATCACCATCACCGACTCTGCTTCATCAAGTATTATCACCATCAGCTCGATAAACCACGTACAGGTCGCTATCCTCAACGGAACCCTCGCGGGATCCTCAAACACCACCAACCCTCCTCTTGAGACAGGCGATAAAATCCGCCTCAAATTTGGTGTCGACTCCGCCCTAACGCAGAAGAACGCATCAAATACAGCAATTGACTTCAGACAATCTTACTACATCGATTACCAACTTCAATAATAATACAACTATGTAACCAATAAATCAACTCATTTATATAATATATATTGTTTAATTTAACGCTTAGCTTAATATATCATCACATGTAATCATATATTAAACAGAAAAAGTGGCGGTGGTATAATAATAAATAATAAATAATAAATAAAACAAAATAGTTGTTGTTTTATTTTAGAGCAATATGTTATACTATGGCAACAAACTCTCTTGTATCATACACCGCTCCAACGGGTGACGGGACGACATTTTATATCGAAACATATACCGGAACATCCCTACACAGCACAGTAGGCTCCTTTAACGGATTAGAAACAATCCAACCCGATGTTTCGTACCCGTTTATAACAACCATCGATGGACACATAGCTGTTGATGGTGGAAGGGATATATGGGACACAATCGCCGTCGCCTCATACTTTATGTTTGTAACAACCTCGGACAACACCGGGAACCCGGGTGATAATAGTGACGACGTTGTCATACATGGTGTCTCCAACGGAGATAAACAAATATACTTCCCGTCAATCACCCAAGCCGCTACCCTCGGTACATGCTATACCGTGGGCGGCGGACCACTTGATGTCATAAAAACCGACCGATTAAACATTCAGAAGGATTATATCGACACATTATCTGCACACGTTTTTGGTCATCGTGGCGCAGCCGATCTCTTTAGCAATCAAGAGATCATTAAGGATAAGTGGGATGAGGCCGAGACGACCGCGGTCGCAGCAGCCAACTTATCCATCGATACACGATTATCAGCACATAGCGCTTCTAACAATCCAACCGCTGACCAAAGTGCTGCTGAGGTAACTCAAAAAACTGTATCTGCTGAGCTCATCAATAATATGATGGCGTCGGAAGTAGCGCGAAAACGATTCGCACTCAATTACACAGCAACCATTTCGACAGGAGGGACGTGGACCGCAAATACCATATACGGACAAGGAACAGAGGAGTCCGACCAATTATATGTTGTATCACCCGGTTTATCAGGAATCAGCGTAGCAAGAGTTATCATCGAAACCGGCGCAGCCGACGGAAACAACGTACTTCTTAAATCGATCATCATCAAGAACGACTCAACAAACCCTGACCACGATACAGGGTTTTTTACAGGGACCGGTTATACCAAGGGTATGAAGTGTGTTATTACCATACCATCAACAACAAATACTGTCACAATCGAAAAAATCAACTCAGTTCAAGCAGCCATCCTCAACGGAACTTTGAATTCTTCGACAACCGGAACCGAAGCACCCCTCGAACAAGACGACAAAATACGCATCAAGTATTCCGTCAATAGCGCCGCTGGACAGAAAAACGTGAGAGGATCAGATATATCGTTCACCCAGTCCTACTATGTTGACTACGTAATGAAGGGAATTAACCCACAACCATTATCAGCAATCACCGTCGAAATCCATATATCAGACACACCAAACGCAAACCCAGCAGGACCGTTATTATTGGAACTTTGGTCATATACAAAAGAAAACAAACTCGCTATATACGGGGGCGGTTCAAATATAACAAACAATCAAATTACATTAAACAGCGGCGGAACATTTGCTGTAGGATCCACCAGCACAGACATTATATATACAGGAAGCAACCTCTCCGATATTTACGCAAAAGTAACAACCGACTCTTCAACCGTGGTTAACATAGAACAAATACTGATTACATATGGTGCCTATATATGCGACTTTAATACACAAAATAACACATATTCAGTAGTCGACGGAAACAAGATTGGTGTGGAAGATTCAGTCGGTTGGTTAGACAACGGAACAACATGGCCACAAATTCGATGGTACGAAATTAATGAACCAGAACCTGAACCTGAACCTGAACCTGAACCTGAACCTGAGCCAGAACCAGAACCTGAACCTGAACCCGAACCTGAGCCTGAGCCGGAACCTGAACCGGAACCCGAACCGGAACCTGAGCCAGAACCAGAACCTGAACCTGAACCCGAACCTGAGCCTGAGCCGGAACCTGAACCTGAACCTGAACCGGAACCTGAGCCTGAGCCTGAGCCGGAACCTGAACCTGAACCTGAACCGGAACCCGAACCGGAACCTGAGCCAGAACCAGAACCTGAGCCTGAGCCTGAGCCGGAACCTGAACCTGAACCTGAACCGGAACCCGAACCGGAACCTGAGCCAGAACCAGAACCTGAACCTGAACCTGAACCTGAACCGGAACCTGAACCAATAAACGGTGCTGTATTTGATGGATATATTTCGGGCGCAACACTTAACTTTTACCCCCTTGAAATGGCAACAGGAGAATTTAATACCACCCAATTGAACCCAATTACAACAACGACCGATTCAATCGGGGACTTTACATTCCCTGGCGGATTGGTTCCAAATAAATCGTATTTAATGAAAACAAGCGGTGGCACGGATATCGCAACGAATATTGATATGGGGACAAAGTCTTACAAAAAGGTCATTAAAATTCAAACTACCGCGAACGGAGATGTAGACCTAGATACGGTCTATCAAATGAACAATAATATGAATATATTAACGACACTATTCTCCAACGAACTCGAAAAAGAGATTAAAACTATCGTAACCCAATCAGGCGCAGGGGCGACAGAAGATGCTCTGGAAACCGGACTAACAACTTCGTCTATACGCGAAAATGTGGCGTCAAACATAAAAACGATTTTGGGTCTGGATGCGGCTACCAACCTGGACGCCAACTACCTGAAAAGAGGTTCGGAAGATATAGAGGTCGGATCCGCAAATATGAACATCGCTGCAATCGTAAATATAGCCATGACCAGTTCTGGAGGAGGTAGTTTTAGTGATACTATTAATAATTTGTCATCCTTTATGAACCCAACTGGAGTTGATGCGGCTACCAAGCGTAGCCAACGCGAAAACACATTCAACTATACGGGGAATTCCAGTAACGGTTCTAAAATGCGAAAGGCTATTAACCAGGCAGTATCCGGGGACGAAAATGTCAACGTTTCAGAAGATACATTTAATTACGCTGTAACAATGAACGAAACTATAAACGTTGTCAGGACAACCGGTAGTTATGATACTTCAAGAAAGAACCAGAATGTTAAAAACCGACTAAGTGACCTACAGAAGATTTCGGCATTTACGGACCCAGATAACAACAACACAAGCATTAGTGACATAACAACCAGTTTAAATTCTGTCGAAATTATTCATGTATTACAACCTGCACCCGAACCAGAACCCGAGCCAGAACCTGAACCTGAGCCCGAACCGGAACCTGAGCCGGAACCTGAGCCTGAACCAGAACCTGAGCCAGAGCCAGAGCCTGAACCTGAACCTGAGCCTGAACCGGAACCTGAGCCGGAACCTGAGCCAGAACCTGAACCGGAACCGGAACCCGAACCGGAACCCGAACCGGAACCTGAGCCTGAACCCGAACCCGAGAAGAATGTTATGTTTGTCGAGGCATATAATGACTTTACTCTTGCCATCTCAGGAGGCGGTTCCCAATCTGTCTTCTTAACAGGCGACTCATACACAGGCGACGATTTCGTCCAGAAGCTAACCACAGATCTGGGTGTCGCCGTGGAATACGTTGACGCTGAAGTTACCGATCCCACACGCCCAACTAACAAGTTGGCATCCGCTCGCATCAACTTTCCTTCTGGCGCATCACTCACCGGGGTCCCCAATAGTGTATTTGATGTAGAATCAGTAAGCACAAATGTTACCATGGCAGCAGGAGAAGGATTGGACTTCAAATTTGTAGACGTAGAAGACGAAACGAGAGTGATTATCCATTCACGCACATCAACCATCTCATCCGGTGACTACTTCGTTCACGATATAGTGAAACAACTCGAAACAGACCTATCTATGGATATAGGCTATGATGGAACCAACATAGTCTTCAAGAATCCATATTTTTACCCATATACCCAATTGGGTGGTGATATTATTGGGGAAAACGCAGATGACGAATTTGGATACTCCGTATCTTTAAGTGCCGATGGAACAATCGTCGCAATCGGCGCACGTAGAAGTGACGCAAATGGTTTCAACTCCGGTCACGTCAGCGTATATGAATTAGTTGGTTCATCGTGGATCCAACTGGGCGAGGATATTGACGGTGAAGCCGCCAACGACTGGTCTCATTCCGTATCATTATCATCCAACGGAACAACAACAATCGTTGCAATCGGCGCATATCGAAATGACGGAAATGGTAACGACTCCGGTCACGTTCGCGTTTATCAATACGATGTAACTAAGACAGTCGCAGTAACCGACCAAAGTAGTTCTACATTTGGACCCGTTGGATGGAATCGTTTAGGAGATGATATTGACGGCGAATCCAATTACGACTCGTCTGGACAGTCTGTATCTTTAAGTGCGGACGGAACAATTCTCGCAATCGGTGCAAGGGATAATAACGGAGTAAATGGCGGCAATTCAGGACACGTCCGCATCTATCAATACAACGGATCGTCGTCATGGGTCCAACTGGGTGGTGATATTGACGGTGAAGCGGCTAATGATGATTTTGGATGGTCTGTATCTTTAAGTGCTGACGGAACAATCGTCGCAATCGGTGCTCGGGGTAATGATATTGGTAATAATTCATCTCTATACGATTCAGGTCACGTTCGTGTTTATCAATATGATGTAAATAAGATAGTAGCAGTAACCGACCAAAGTAGTTCTACATTTGGACCTATTGGATGGAATCGTTTAGGAAATGATATCAACGGAGAATCTGGTGGTGACCAATCTGGAAACTATGTATCTTTATCATCCGACGGCTCAATCGTCGCCATCGGGGCACAATATAATGACGGAAATGGTAAAGACTCCGGTCACGTCCGCGTTTATCAATACAACAGTAGCACTACATCATGGCTCCAATTGGGTCAGGATATTGACGGCGAAGCTGCCGGTGACCGGTCTGGATTGTCTGTATCTTTAAGTGCAAACGGAACAATTCTCGCAATCGGTGCAAATGGAAATTCGAACTACTCAGGTCACGTCCGCGTCTATCACTACACAAACGCATCATGGGTCAAAATGAGTACTGACATAAACGGAGTGCGCGGGTGGGACCGCACAGGATTTTCAGTATCATTATCGTCTGATGGAACAAGATTAGCTTTTGGAACACCATTTAACAACAACGATAACGGGGCGTCAGCAGGAAATGCTCGTGTATTCGAAATTTCAGCCGATCCACAACCTATTGAGGTAGTAATCCAGACAAACCAATCAAAGATAACCGCTGGTATCGACAGCACAGACGGTTCCATATTCAACACCACATCCAAGTATCTCACAGTTGCCGACAATAAGCTTTTATTTGTCACATACGGACAACCGGAACC
>Ga0209632_10002112_pt1 | contig 19354 bp, 17 predicted proteins | sample COG_10_FD_184754 | JGI IMG/M metagenome (GOLD analysis project Ga0209632, IMG submission 184754) | Pelagic Microbial community sample from North Sea - COGITO 998_met_10 (SPAdes) (version 2) | ecosystem: Environmental > Aquatic > Marine > Neritic zone/Coastal water | place: Helgoland, sampling... | reverse complement strand
GTATATTTTTTGTTGTTTTTTGTTGAACAATTTTGTTGTATATTTTTTGTTGTTTTTATTTGAATGAATTATTTTCAATAAAATTTTTCATATATTTAGAAGAAATTCATACAATTTAAGTTTTTAATAACCTAATTAGGTTTATTAAGTTCTTATTAGGTTCTTATTAGACTTAAATAACATCTTAGTAAATATTAATTTAAGTTTAAATGGCATAAAGAGGACTATATTATATATATTTATACAAAAATGGACAATTCTGAAAAAGAGTTAAAAACAAAACACGCAAAAATCGTTAGTTTTTATAGAGATCACCCAATCATCGATTTTGAGAAGGCAAATTTGCTTCTAATCGATTTCTTGGACTCTATGTTTAATCATGTGACCAATGATTTGGATTCGAATATTAATTCACAAATACTTTCTTATATGGCAACTACACAAAATGAGATAAAGGATATTAAATCGAATGTTTCTACTATTAACGATTCAATGTCTAAGATAAATGAACAAACACTTCAAACAATGAATAATCAACTACAAACTATTAAATCGGAGTATATTGATGAAGTTCGGTCATTAAACAATTCTTCAAATATGACAACCCATGAAAAACTATCCACTATTGTAGAAAAGAGTAACGCGTTTCTCTTGGACAAAACCACTATCCTTCTCAATGATATTATTCCAAGAACGAGCAATTCCGAACATACCCGTATTCGCGAATTTTTACAATTACAGATGTCAGAACTTCACAAACAGATTAGTGAAGATACAACAAATATCGCAAAATCTAGCAATGGAGAACACTTTATGAAGAATTTCTTGGACTCGTTTGAAGGAAAGTATAATACAATGGTACAAACAATTCAGCAACCCATGTTTTCATATGTGTCAGCAAGTGAAGAACGTCTTACATCAAATATCAATTCTGTGAAAGATCTATCTACATCATCATTGACCGCACAAAAATCAGTGTTTGACGAACTAAATCAGTTCCTAAATAAGTATAATATGTCATCAAACAAGGGTAAATATGGTGAAAGTAATTTGTGTTCGGTATTAAATGAACTATTTCCTTCAGCTGAAGTCCAAGACACTACTGGAACGAAGGCATCTGGTGACTTTATTGTAAAGAGAATGGACAAATCACCCGTGTTAGTTGAGACAAAAGAGTATAATCATAATGTAAATAAGGAAGAAATTGCCAAATTTATTCGAGATATTGATACGCAAAACATGAATGGTATATTTGTATCACAATATTCGGGTATTACTTTCAAAAATAATTATCATATTGACATTCATAAAGGCAATATACTAGTTTATGTTCAACATTGTGAATATTCTCATGATAAACTTCGTATTGCTTTTGATATTATTGATTATCTTTCCAATAAAGTCCAAGAACTAAATACAAATGAAACTAATAATATTACAAAGGAGGTATTGGATGATATTAATCAAGAGTATCAAACCTTTATAACTCAACGCGAAACACTTCAAATGACTTTGAAGGATTTCCAAAAAAGAATGAATTCACAAATTGATTCGTTGAAACTTCCGGCATTGGACAAATATTTGGATACTAAATACGCATATGTCCAAGAAAGAAGTTTTACATGTGATATGTGTAACGCTTTTACAGGTTCTAATAAACAAAGTCTGTCTGCCCATAAAAGAGGATGTAAAAAGAAACATCAACAATTATCTAATTCTGTTGTAAGTGAGGAAAATGCTTAAGAATAATCACTTTCCACACTGTGCCAATCATCGTCACTTGAATAGTCACTTTCCACACTGTGCCAATCACCATATTCATCATCATCATCATCATCATTGATCGAATATTTATTTTTCAAATGAAACATAACTATAATCATACAAAACGCTAATGATTTCTCTAGCAAAACGGGTAATAAATATAGCGAATTATGTAAAGTTACAAATAATTTCAAGGTTGTCATTGTTGAAAGCATATTTAAACACAGTTCTCCTTGTATATACCGCATGGAGAGACCGTCTGCTGTTTCATTTTCTATCATGTGCATACATTGTGGTATATGTTTGATAGAATGTAACACGGATATTATTATATTTGCTATGAGTAGAGTTGCCAGCATTTTTGTTTATGTTTTTTTTCTACAATATAACGTTATATTACAAAATACAAATACTTTCATTCTGAATCACATAATATTACAAATAAAATCGTTTATAATATTACTCCTTTATACGTTTGGTCTTGGACAATATCTCTGTCCGTCGCGTATTATTGTCAAATAACCGAGCAGTGTCAAACACTTGGGTTAATAAGTTACACTTGTATTCACCCACCTTCTCTTTATACATGTTCAAATCCTTTTCGTACCCGTCTTCACTTGTATAATCGTCTTCTTGAGGTTCATCACCACATTCTTGGATCAACCGCTGATTGAATTCTTGTTGTAATGGATGAAATGCTTTGTTAATTGCGTGACTTATATTTAATCCCGCCTTTTCAAACCCGTCTATATATTTTATAAACTCTGCTTCACCTTGTAATTGCCAATTTTCGTCCTTTTTCTTTTCTTTTACATACAAAACACCGTTTTTAACATCGGTTGTTTGTACAAAGTTCATATTTTGAGGGTTTTCAGTAAGACATTTGAAAAATATATCATATACATTGGACGCAAGACTGATTTGGTTGTATGCCACTTCACGATAATTGTTTTCAAAAAACTCTACACACCGTTTTACATATCTATCTGTGAAATCATGTATTGATTCAGCATTTTTACACGTATTTGTTAAATAAAAGTTCAATGTTTGCTTTTCAATATATGTATTGTTTATATTTCCACATTGCGGAATTGCTTCAATGAACTTATTTACCATTTCTTGATTGTCTTTCATTACTTTTAATGTTGTTTCATTCATTTTCATATTTTCCAATTGCGTTTCTTGATATTTTTCTAACATCATCATGAACATTGATTTCATTTCTCGATTTTCTCTTGCTAAGTCTTCTATTACACTATCTTGATTTTGTTGTGAGGATTTTTTGGGATTTTTACATATCTTTTGGTGCCTATATAACCCACTCTTATACTTATATATTTTACCACACGAGCACTGATACTTAGGTGGGGATTTTTCAGTATCCTTATTGTATTCGTTTAGTATCCGATTGTGTTTCAGTGTAGATAAATGTTTATTATAGTCCTTTCGGTTACTCGATGTATAGTTACAACACTCGCATGAAAATATTTGGGGGATTTTTAGGGATTTTTTTGTATCCATTAGTATCTATTTTGGATACAAAAAAATCCCTTAAATCCTTTTCTACATAAAATATTTATAAAATTTCATCATAACAACTATTTTTTTTCCATTTCAAAATCTAAGCATTTTGCTGTAAATACAGATTTTTTCATTTTCGTAAATGAAAAAGTTTTCTATATAGTAAATTTGGAACTTTTAAAAAGTTCCAAAATCACCCAATACCAACTTTTGGATTCCTATAATATTTGAAAAGAAAATGGAACATTTTGTTATATTTTTGTTGTAGTTTGTTGTAAAAAATATCATCAATATTTACACTAACGTTATTATATTAAATTTAATTATATAAACCACTCGAATAATAGTTTCAATATAATGTTATGTATAAACAGTTTTATTATTGACGTTTTTGTTGTATTTGTCATGCGCATTTTTACAACAGAAAAAGTCCAAGAAATATTTTACAAAACTTTTTTCTCTATATGAACATATAAATGTAATCTATGATTATTACAAAATGAACATCTATTATGACAAATATAGCAAAATAATCGAACCTCTATATGGAAATAAAAGGAATTTGATACAAGATCGTGATTTATTACAAACAAACATTTTACCTCACATATATAATGTGTCTCAACGCGTCGATATGACCATGCACGAAACTTATAGTATCGATCCTGAAGGGTGTGAAGATGCCGATGATGCGTTTAGTGTTTTTGAAGAACATGGTAAAATGTTCTTAGCCATTCATATTGCCGATCCTACAGAACACATTAATATTGATTCGTCTTTATGGCAGGACATAGAAAAACGTGTTGTTACAAAATATCCTTCTTTCAATCCTCCGATTCATATGATTCCACATGAAATTATGGAAAAATCTAGTTTAATGGTAAATAAATACGGAAATATGAAATTGGCAATTACAATATTGACTGAAATTCATCAAATAACGCATGAACCCATGGGTGGAGTTAAAATTTTATTTACAAAAGTCAAAGTAGATCAGAAAAATGCACTTAGTTATGAAAAAGCAGGAACATATGTAAATGAAAACAAAATATTACAAAATGCGTTACATATTAGTGACGCATTGTACAATATTCGTAGTGGAAAAACAAAGGGTACGATCTTAAATGAAGTGTCTATTGCCTTTCCACGACGCGATGACCAAACAATGTATTTATATTCTGACACAAAAACTGAAATTAAAATGAAACAAATGATCTCAGAATATGCCATATTTGCCAATACATTTATAGGCGAATATTTGAAAATTAATTTCAATGGTGGGGGACTGTTTCGCAGTTGTAACGCCAAAGAATGGTTAGATCATGTCTATGCGGATATTACCGGTCAAGAATTATTAAACGAAATTATTACAAATGGTATTAAAGCAGAATATATTTCCACTGTAAAACCACATGACTTAGTTGGTTCTCCGGAATATACGCATTTTACATCGCCTATTCGTCGCCTTTCGGATTGCGTTTGTCATTATTTGTTGAAATATATACATTTGAAGTCTACAAATAACTTACCCATACCATTTTCGAATCAACAATTGGAAAATTATTCCAATGATTGCTTGAAAATGACCAAAACTGTGAAAAATATCCAATATAAAGATACAAAATTTCGCTTAATTCAAACTATGAATCAAATGTTACAAACAAATGGTTCATTGGACCTTCAATATTACATTACAAGTTTTACGGGAATGTTTTTAAACATCATCATTAACAAAATTAATGAGCATGTAGTGTATTTATCATATACATTACGAATTACTGATAGAAATAGGGATTTTTCTATGAAGGAAGAAACAACCATAACTATTACAAAAGTGAAATGTTTGGGAAAATTTGATCAGGGGTCTATTCCTGAATTAGATAATATCTTTATATTGTCAGATAAATAATAATATTGATGATGGTTAATCAGAATCTTCACATTGTAATTGTATATGATTGAGTGAGCGAGTACCATAGTATTTTCGAATTGTGTTCAGTGTGCTAAGAAAAGCGGTCTCGTGTATATGTATACTTGCTATTCCAAAGAGTCCAAGAAACTACACAGTTTTTGAAATCCTTCTTTCATATTTGCTGTATTTACGTTTTTTATGTCCTCTTTTTCCAAATCAAATTCGAAATCGACCAACGAAAATCGCAATGATAAACTATCATCTCCAAAATGTTGTGCCGCAACTGTTAAAATGTGGTAATTTACCATCAAATGATGAGATAATTGAACGCTGTCTTGGACTCCTATCTTATTTAACCCCTCTTTATAGGATTTGAAGTCTAGGTACACATACCAAGATGATTCTATTCCGGGATATTTTAATTTAGTATTGTCCAAGAAAGGCATAATCTCCTTTATAACGTGAGAATATAGGGTTTTTGTTCGTTCAATGTATGTTTTACACAAATCCTTATTTTCTAATAACTCCTGTGTCGCATATTGAATCGGTACAGGAGCACATGAATAAATACTAGACCCGTATTGACAACTTTTTGCGAATAATGGTTTTAATGTTTCAGGAAACGCGCACCAACCGACTCTATAACCACCACATGCCAAATCTTTTGATACTGATGATCCTCGAATCACTAATTCTGGAATATAATACGCAAGGGATCTCTGATTGGGATTGTACGATAAATTCAAATAAATCTCGTCACCAAATACAATACAATTATGTTTTTTCAATATTTTTGCCATGGATTCTAATTCATCATTTGTATAACATGTTCCAGTAGGATTATTTGGATAGTTCAACAAAATCATTTTAGGTTCATCCCCAATTTCTTTGAGAACATTGTCCAAGACATTCAAATCTACGCGAAATTTGTTTTCTATTGACGTTTTTATTTCAATCAAATCATCGTTTCGTTCCAAAATATCTATATGTTCTTTATAACTTACCCACGAAGGTGTCACATGTATGATTTTTCCTTTGAACGCACATTGAACTACAAACAGCAATTCTTTCAATCCATTACCAACCAATATTTCATACGACATTTTACTGCCGTTATACATTGATTTCAATGTTTTGTTTAATTCGGGAATGCCCTGACTTGATGTATATTCCTTTTTATGAGCATATTTCTTCATCAAATCAATATATAATTCAGGTTGTTTGACGGAATTTTGTCCAAGACCGAAATTATATACCTTTTTTCCTTCCTTTTGTAACTGTTCCATGTACAATTTACTCTGTAATGTAGGCGAAATACTAATTATATTATTACTCATATGAATATAATTATTATTTTTTTAGATTACTAAATACGAATTAATATTTTGGCAATTTACTATTGTATTTTTCATCTATAACATACGCCGAACCATATCCGAAAAGTACATGTAATATATTCAGAGCTATTATATTCGATAAAAATGCAGTTAAAAATACTGGAATTATAATTGCCAACCATGGTACATAATCACCTGGAGTTAATCTATCTACAAATCGATATAATGCAGAATTCGTATTCTCAAGTTGTGCTCGTACCTCAATTGCGGAAACAGCACTTATCGCAGTTGCCAATGATGCTAAGAAAAATGCGATTCTTACAGTAGTTGCTCTATATCCGTCGATTAACGGTATTTTCATTTATATTATGCTATTATATTTTCTCCCCAAAATAATTGTTCATTCTCATTTTCATCCTTTTCTACATGTAATAATTTACTTCCTAACATTATACCTGAAATATGTAACAACCCATCACTAGATACATACAGAATCGTATTACCTGGTTTCGTTACTCTCTTTCCATTCATTTCCACTAGATTCGGTTTTGTTTTTACTGATAAACCACCGAATACTTCTCCATCTTCACTTATTTTATCGATCACCATGCCTATGTTTCCAATTTCACGTTGTTGTTTGGTTTTATCTGTCAATTCGAATGAAATATCCGTACCATATTTTTTTGCTTCTTCCTCTATCTCACTTCCATCTTCCGCATAATATGCCATTTCAGTAAACGAAAACAAATTACTTTCACGTCTCATTGTTGCCGAACTAAATTGATCAAAATAATAATAATTTTTTGTACGCGCGTTCATGTGGCGAAAATTCTCAGCAACGCGACTATTTACAATATTCGGATATGTTTGCGATTTAACCACCACATGCTGTGTATTATGTGGTTTTGTAGTCAAATATTCGTTCGAATACTTTACCGTACGCTCATTCGTTCCGATTCCCATAAAATAAGTACTTGGATCCAAGAATATATGACTACGTGGTTGATTATCCGACATGGTTTGGTCATTATCATTATCTTGTTTACCAAACATGCTTTCTAAATGAGCCTCCTTCATTTGAAAATGAATTTCAGTACCATGTTTAATAATTTTTACAATAGCAATATGGTGACCATGTTCTGTAAGATATGTCGTTAATATTGTTTGATTGTGAAATAACATCGGATAATTGTTTTCTATATCTGCCATCACACCAAATGTTACTTCAGATATATTATATTTACTTCCTCGTATTTGACAATCATTGATAAACATGCCATTCCATTGAGGATGAATTCCTGAAAATATACAACGTAAATTATCATATTCTTCTTCAGGACCATATTCCCATGTTGTTGTTTTTGTAGCACTACTTGCTTCTGCCTCTGTTAATGAATATTGCGCTGCTTTTGCGATTGTCACTGAAGATGACGCGATACGAGAGGCATTTTGCGCCTCCAATTTTGCTTCTTGTAACTTTGAATACGCCTTATGATCATTTGGAGCACTATCGTATACTTTTTGAGCAAAATTATATAGCGCTGTCTTTTCCTCTGACTCTGCCAATGCATCTTCTACTTGACAAGTCGCTTCTTCAGCAGAATCCTCAATAATCTGTAAATACATATTCGCATTCATCACTTGGGTTATATTTTCCATTAGTAACCTGTATTCGTAAGAAAACGCTTTATAATTAGTAACAGGTTTGCTTGTAAAGTTATTAATATTTATTCCAGATGAAATCATGATCCACTTGTTTTCAATAATCGGATGTTTTCGGACAAGATTAAAGTACAACCGTATTCCACCTGTCCAAATTCCAAATCCACAATGAACATATGTCTTTCCGTATTTTGGAATCTTTTGTGACATGTCAATAATTCGATTTTCAAGCATTTTTGCTACATTTACAAACGATAATTGGTCTACTTGTTCTGATGTATTCGATGTTGCAATATTCATTAATGACAAACCATCCAATTCCTCATAGTGTTTGCAACTAAACAATAAACGGCATCCACCTACTTCATTTTTTGTGCGAGCTAATTCAATTATTTCACAATATTTTTCATTATTTTTATCATATTCCTCATGTAATGTTGCTCCTAAAACACTATTAATCGCATTATCGTCATTTTCATTTACCTTTTCTTTTATTTCTTCTTCATAATCATTCAATAATTTGTTTAAACAATAAACATTATTTATAACTTCTTTATAATCGTCTAAACTATCATACACTTCATCTAAAGTCATTATTTCTGTGGGCGCTCTAATTTCATTTGGCATATTTTGTGATTTCGACGGTTCATTATAATTCGATTTTGATTGCTTTGCACCCATAATAATATGTATATAGATATGTAAAAAGCAGTTTTTACATAAAATTGATTCTCACATAATTACATTTGTTAATAGCATTAACCACAGTTTCTTAGAAATGAATTCTTACTTTACACGTTCTCAGCAGCAGATTTTGGAATCTACCCCAAACTATAACACCCGTCTTCAATCTCGTGTTCGTAATATTATCAATGATAATCTGAATAAGAGTAACCAAACTATGCGAGCAGATATTCGTAACGAATTTCAATTCGTTCAAAATTCAGTTGTCGATAATTTCCCGAATAATGGCAACAATATTAACATTGACTTCGATGAAGCATCAAGAGCATGGAACGCAAATAAGCGTAAAGTTGGTCAGAGTTATGAGTACGTAAATGGAATGACTACTCGCAGTAGATCACGTGCTCAAAATGATTAATTCACTACAAAATTTAAATAAAAAAAATAATAAACAACTTATTCCGATTATTCCTAATGTACATATTACGAATGTTATATATTTTTTACAACCGGTATATTTTTTCTTTGTTGATTCCAATAAAATATCTTGGAGCGATTGTTCATTTTCTATACATCGGTCGCCATATGAAGTTGTCCACGTTTCCCAAGAGTCACTATCATCACTCATTTATATTTCTTGTGAATTATATTTATTCTCTTTTTGTTGAAAGTATTCTACTACCCAATTATGATTTTGTTTGTGAACATGTAGTTGCTCTGGATGTATAATGGATTCTTCACAACAATCAATAAATGTCGGACGAGTGTAAAAATAACTTCGCATTTGCGGATACAGTACATTAGCATCGGCAATCACATCATGTCGACATGATGCGTTTGAAAAATCAATCTTACCGTCTTTATAATATTTATTCACAATTTTTCTCATTCCACCGCGATTAATATAATAACATCCCGTAGACCAAGTCCAATTACATATTAGATATTCCTTATGTGGTTTTGTTTTAAAAAAATCACGAATTGTGGGATTACTTGTATAAAAAATCATACATTCGGTTTTTTTCGGTCTATTTTTAATGATTTCTTTCAATGATTTTTCCCATAAATGACTATAAATATTATGCATGTCGTCTTCAATAATAAACGCCTCTTGCTCACCATTATCAAACGCTTGCTTAATTGCTTTAATATGAGACAAAGAACAACCATATTCGCCCGGTCGTGCGAATTTTGTATAATCTTCGGGCAAAATAATATCTTCATATTCTTCCAGTTTTGAACCATTATATGCTTCAACATGTTTTAATCTGTTAATATCGTATAACTCGTACATTTGTTTACGACGATCATGACAATAGTCTAAACTAATCATATAAAAATTATAACCATCCATTTATATTGTAGACTCATATTTTTTTATTAATGTTTTACACTTATTTTGAAATTCATCATCGTCCATTGTTTTATAACTTTCATATTTGTTCATTAATAATGCTACTACAATTTGCGTAAGTTTCTCATAATTCTCTTTTAAGACTTGCTTTTCGCCTGTACGAATGTTTAATATATATATATCTCTTGGACTCTCACTATATAAAACGTTCCATAACCACGCATAAATCACTACTTGTAACTGATGCTCTTGCGATATTTTGCTTGTACATTTCAATTCCCATAACGCATTCTTGGACAAAATATCTAGACGTCCACTAAATCGGAAATTCTTCTCTTTATGAAAATAAGGTTCCAGTATTTTATCTATTTTTTCATGTTCCTTCTCCATGGAATAATGAATCAATTGTTTTTCTACCTCTGTATCATTGTTTTCTTGGAACTCGTGTCCAAGATATGTATTCATTCGATCCATTATTTTACTCTTTATTTCTTCGTTTATCCATGTATATTCATGACGCTGTATTTGTTTCAATTTGGAATACAATTTTTCTTGGGACGCAACATATAAATTGGTCAAAAACAAATAATCGGCACACGTTTCACATGTTTCGGGCAAGGTTTCGATCATTTCTTTTAAATAACTGTGTTTATTATATTTGGTTTCTTGGACTGAATTATTGATCATTTGGCGTAATACATTTTCACCATCCTTTTTATGACCTTGTATTTCATCATAATAAATTGCTGGTAAAGCAATGCCATTTAAATCACTTACTTCCTCAAATAATCCAGATTCTGTCTCGATAATCTTGGGTATATTGATCTCATTTTCACTTAGTGGTTCTATTTCCTGGATAAATAGTTCGTCTAGTAAAGGTGTTACAAATTCAATGGTGTCTTCGTTAATAAATTTAATCAATTCCGTCGGATTTACATAATATGTAGGTATTGTAATATCACTTTCTTGGACTGGTTCATAAAATATTGTTTGAGGCATACCTTTGAAATCAATGTAATCCGAATGTTTCATATCATATTGATCACGTTTTAAAAAATCCAATGGTTTAGAATTCTCGTTTTGTAATAAATATAATCCATGGGTTGCGCGTGTTCCGCCTACATATAACGTATTCGGGCATACAAATGTATCTATATCTCGCGCATTATAAAAATATCCCTGATCAAATCCTACAATAAATACATATTTTCGTTGGCGCCCCTTCACGGTATGAAAAGTAGAAAAAACTACCTTGCCATTTATCACGCGGTCATCCATCGCGTCAGACTCAATCATAGGAACGTAACAAGGTATATCCACATTTGTTAATACATTTTCCATATGACGTATATGACTGTTTGTCCCTTTTACGGAATGTCCAAGAACGAATATATCAGACGGGCATTCACCTTCATCTAACAGGCGTTTAATTTGATAAATCACTATATTTTCTATTTGACTTTTGGGTCTACGTACATAAATAACAGGTGTTCCTTCTCTACACGCTATTAAACGATCTTCTCCCAACATATCATTATTTACAAATGATGCCATTTGATTTGTAATACGATAGGATGTTTTTAATTCACAATGTTCGAATAAATTTGTTTCTAAATAAGGTAATGTTTTCCAAATAGTGTGTGCTTGTGTTAAAAAACGTATGTCAGCACCTTTAAATTCGTACAATCCTTGCATATAATCCCCCAAAACAAGCAACTGGAAACAATGATCCTTTTCACAACACATATTTTTGGCCATTTTGACAATCAATTCAAAATAAAGAAGTGTCATGTCTTGACTTTCATCCAAAACCACAATGTCCACCAAAGGTATAGGACTTCTTGGACTATTATTTTCACGTAATATTTGTCGTATCCCTGTATCTGTGTGCGCTATATCTGAATAATATTTGACAGCAAAACTATGGTATGTATGTACCTCCAAGTTTTGTAATTTCATTTTTCGAATATTTTCTTTTACATCAAAACGCAATTGTGAATTGTATGTAAATTGACGTATTTTCTTACCAGTCAATTCTTTTGCTATAGACAATATGGTAGTTGATTTTCCGGAACCAGCACACGCGTCTACTATTACATTCTTTCCTGAACGAATATAGTCCAAGACCTTTCGTTGTTCTTCACTCATTGGATGCATTTTTCTTAGGTTAAATTGAATTAAAGTATTGTTTTTAACTCAATTTATAAACGTTTCTTTATTGTTGCTCGTCTTCTGCGCGATCTTACTTTTTTCGCAAAACCTTTATTTACTTCTAAAGCAGTCAATAGACGTACTTGTTTTATAGCATTCTCTTTTGTGGCGCACTTTGCTTTCACTTTTTTGGTTTTAGTTGTTCGAACAGTATAACAATTTTTATTACGAACCTTTCTTATTGTGTATGGCATTATATAATTTCGCAAGAAAATATATATGAACTATTTTAGGGTTTTATTCTTATTACCACTTGTAACTGTTTTCTCAAGTAATTGTGTTTGTACTACTGTAGATTGCCCCAAAGAAGGTATTAATCCTACTATAATGGGAAATGGAAATGCACACATTGACTATATATATGAACATCATAATGACCAATTGGTAGTGACTTCTGCATCGGGTACAATATACCCCGAGTCATTAAACCATGGAACCGAAACTACCAGTTGTACGCAAAAATACTCGCGACTGTTGGAAGATGATGGAAATCAAAATTGTGATGCTGGTCACATATTAGCCAATCATTTGGGTGGATACGGTAATATTCCTGTAAATATTTTTCCGCAAGATCTGTCCATTAATCGTGGATCCTATGCTCATTTTGAAAATGATATTTATGAATGTATGATGTCTGGTTCTAAAAGTGGATTTTTACAATGGAAGTTTACCTATCAAACCAATCATACAATGCCATATCAAGTAGATTATCAAGCCGATTTTGAAAATGGTAATTGTACACATATTCAATCACAATTTTCGAATTAACAATCGCACTTTCCAACACATTTACAAAACTTCGGATTTGCACACATATATGGACGTGCTATAGGATAAATGGGAATATATAACATGGAACTCATTTTGACGTTAGAATGTTTACAACAACAATTATTCTTATGACATTTTATACAGGATTGATTACATATACAAACTTTCTTATGACATTTTTTACAAGATTGATTACATACACAAACTTTCTTATGACATTTTATACAGGATTGATTACATATACAAACTTTCTTATGACATTTTTTACAGGATTGATTACATATACAAACTTTCTTATGACATTTTATACAGGATTGATTACATACACAAACTTTCTTATGACATTTTATACAGGATTGATTACATATACAAACTTTCTTATGACATTTTATACAGGATTGATTACATATACAAACTTTCTTATGACATTTTATACAAGATTGACTACATACACAACAATATTTATTGCAACAAGAACATAATGTTTGAACATGACATTGACAGTGATTCGAATGTTTATGACAACTACCACATTTCTTTTTACCATAGCGATTTACAATAATTTTATTATAAACTTCATTCGTATCATGTGTAATAGATGGCGTTACTTCATCTAGTATTTCTGTTATGTAGGCAACACGGACAGATTTACGATGTCCACATTCCACATCACAACCACCATAGGAATTTAATTTACCAGTATCGATATAAATACTTTCTACCGAAGTATCCGGTTCAATATGATTGTATTCCATTATAACATCTGTAATATCATTTTGTTTTGTTGGTCCATAAACAATAACACTTTGTAAAAAAATTTTATTTTTATTACATATCTTTTTAATGCCGGTCGATTCTAATAAAACAACCATTTTCTGAGTACAGTCGGTTACATATTCGCGCCTTTCGGATTCTTTGCATGACATTATGTTGTCACAATTTACTATGCAATTATTAATGGTACTATCAGTTTTATCACAACAATTACAAGTCATATATATATATATATAACAATAAAAGTATATTTAACACAAAAATAATAAATCGAAGTCATGAATTTTATAAACTAATGTTTTTTTCTCGTTATATTTTTTTTACTAGATTGTTTATGTAAAAATTTATTCAAATCATCTTCAATATTAATAAAATGGTCTACCATTTTTCTATAAAATTCGCGAAATTCACCTTTTCGTTGTTTCATATCTTTCAACGTAAACCATTGGATTTCAATCTTTTCAAATAATTTACTGTCATTTAACATAATTTTGTCCATTTTGTTCCATAAAAACATGTGATTCCGATTGTAATATTTTGGTAGATTTTCATCATAAGGTAAATGAAACAGGTGTACATGATATGTACCAATCAATACATGATAAGTTCCACCATTTTTTTTTATTAAATTACGTAATTCTTTTTTATTTCCCAGAAATCCCGTTAGTTCTTCTGAACCTTCGCGTAAAGCTCCTTGAAATGGCGATTCACCCTTTTCTAAACCTCCTCCAAAGTCGGAAAACCCTTTTGCACTGTTCTCCATAGGATTCTCTTTTCCAAATAAGAAACATATCTCTCCATTTTTATTTAACGCAATTGGTAATATACTTCCAGCAACCATATCTATTATATATTTAGAAATTATAAATTACTATTTTTAGTTGTTATTAACAATTTAAAATGTTATATAAATACAATTATGAAAGTAGCACTATGTTTTTGGGGATTAACACGAAGTTTAAAATATACAATTGACAGTATTAAAAAACATATTTTAGAGCCACTAAAAAATGGTAATATAGAATACACTATTTTTTTACATACATTCAAATTCGATAGTCCCTACGTAAATCCTCGCGCCCAAGAAATATATGTTAAACTAGATTTCGATGAATATAAGTTATTAAATCCAGATTATGTTCAAATTGACAATCAAGATGTAATAAAACAACAAATAAACATTACCAAATATTATACTATGCCTGATCCTTGGGAATCAAATTATATATGTGTAGACAATTTTGTATGTGCGATGTATTCCAAAAAACAATTGGGATTAATGATACAAAATAGCGGTTTAGAATTTGATTATATTATGTATTTACGTCCAGATGTAAAATTTATCAATTCCTTCGATATTCGCTATTTTTCTATTACAAAAAAACACAATGTATGTACGCCCAATTTCCATTTATTCCCAAAACTTAATGATCGGTTTTGTTTGTTACAATCTTGTAATTTAGAACTTTATTGTAAACTCTTCGATGAAATGTATGAATTTAGTACCATATTTCCCCTTCATTCTGAAAAATTTCAATATTATGTTATGACCCGTAAATATAGATGGTCAATGCGATATATTCCCATTCATTTTCACCGTGTTCGCGCTTCAGGTGAAGAATTGAAAGATACTGCTCAATATTATCGTCAATTAAACAAACAATATCTATTACCTAACCGAATAATTTCGGACAAAAATATAAAACATCATGAACCCACTAAACCAGCGAAGAAACCCAAAGGAAAATCCAAACCTCAAATGTTTGTATTGAAAGATGATTTATAATATAATCTTTTTTACAGTACTTTCTTCATAAGACTCTTCATTTAATTCAAACGATTTGAATATATGTTCAGGTATGTCATACTCTTTGTGGGGTATAGAATCATAAAATGATTTCACAAACGCATTGGTTTTTATGCGATCAGCATTAAATGCCGACAAATAAAGACCATCTAATGATTTAACTCGTGATAAAGCAACGTATGTTTGTCCACATTCAAATATTTGATTTCCTACATCAATATTTGCCATATTTAATGTAGCCCCTTGTATTTTATGAATTGTTAATGCCCACGCCAAAGTTAATGGGATTTGTCCAACGGCAATGCTGGGATAATCCTCTGATTGTCGGTACTGTATTGAAATTTGTTTTTTGATTCCATTGACAAATGTTACTTCTGGAATAGGACCCGTTTCTGTTTCCAATATGTTCGTAATAATACCCTGTGATCCATTACATATTCCATTATCCATGTCCAAATTAATGGTACACATTACTACTGCTCCCACCTTTAAATATAATATATCAGGATAAGATGATGAACTCATGAGTTGACGTACTTCAAACTCCTTCATTTGTTGACTTATATTACTACATTTCATCAAATAATTCACCGAAATAGGTTGATTATTCTCCAAATGCGTTTTACAATTCAACTTTGCTATATATTGAAACTGAAAACACTTTCCTTTTAATTGTGAAAACATTTTTTCATTCAACTGATCTGTTTTATATCGCGTAGGATACAATTTGGTAGGCACAATTCCATTATATTTTGAAGGATCAAATTCTCGATTTACATAAGTCTCTAGTAACGTACTATTTTCAGTACTTAGTGTAGCCTCTCTTATTTGTAGCAATATTTCCTTATATTTTGGATCGTCTTGACGGAAAATGGTTTTTAATAATACTACATTGTCTAAAGGAAATAATCGTGACCATAAAGGGGACTCAAAACAAAATTTTTCACTGTCTATATCTTCTTGTGAACCAACCGGTGGAAGTTGATAAAAGTCGCCAACAAATACTACTTGTATTCCACCAAAGGGAGTACTATCAAATTGTGCTCTTTTGGCAATCTCATTCAAAACATGAAATACCTTTAATGACATCATAGACACTTCATCAATAATCAACACACGTATAGAGCGCCATTTGGACTTATTTTTTTTGTATTTCAGTGCGGTTTCGACAATTTTTGCGTTTTCGCCTTTACATAAACGAATTCCGCTCCACGAGTGAATTGTACGTGCATTACACATTTTAGGTAATAATATAGTCGCGCAACCAGTAAGCGCACATACTTGATGTTTGATATTACGTTGAATACAATGTTGAACAAAACATTCTATTAATTTTGTTTTGCCCGTTCCACCTGGTCCACTTAAGAATACATTTTCGCCTCGTTTAAACAAATCCAGCGCATATTTCTGCTCTTTTGACAAAGTTGATAAATCCATAATTATATATTTATCAACTGTTATGTTTATATGTTTCATTCAATTTTATTATACGTGTTCTAATTCCAAACAAAAGGAAAAGTCGAGTCCGTTAAGATCGATTACGCGACCAAACTCGTCTACAATACGTACATTCATACGTTGAATATTCACCAATTCACCATATGTTCTTGTATCAGAAACCATGTGATCTCCGCATTCCGCATGAAACATAGTTGGAAAACTATTTTCAGAAAACGCATAATCCTGATAATTTGGAGTAATACGCGCTAATATTTGCTGACTTGATAATTGTGAATTGCGCGAAAGTCCAAGAAAAGAGTGAGGATTTCCATTTTTAAACTCGTCTAGCACTAAATACAAATATTTCGGTCCATTAATATCTACTACTGCTTCTCCTATAATGGAACCGCCACTGGGAATATCATAATAACTCAAACGAAATCCTAATAACCAACCCAATTTAGACATCAAACTTTCACTTGGACTTGAACCACCTTCACCGTTTACACAATCAACACTGTCAAATACAATACGAACATTTACACTGGATTTATTTGTTAATGTTATTTTACGGGTTGAAGAATCATATGTAAATTCCATATTTGTAGCACTATGCCAACCCGTAGCACCTAACTTTTGATTGATTGTGTCTAACACGGAACCTGAGTTCCATGGCGCTGTTGTTTTTTGAATGGCATTATATTGTTTATTGTCCAAGACAATTGTTTCTGAAACAATCGAAGAAGATGTGGATGATGATGTATTCATTAATTGAAAACTATTATTTCCCAGTTGCAACGAAATATTATAATAAGAAATTGGCAATTCAATGGATCTTGCTCTCATATTCCGAATACTATTTACACGTTCGGGTAAAGAAACATTATAATTCGCAAGATTACTTGTATCGTATTGATCGCGAAATCGTGTATCCACCGTTAAAAATTTATATTTTGTTGGTTTGGCAACATCGGTCATTACCATATGACTTCCATGTTGTGTAACTTGAGGTTCTAAAAACAAATTTTTTTGATCGAAATATTGACTCATTATATATATTCTATATATTTTCATAGTAAATTAAACATATATCCAATTTACTATAATAGTCTAAACCCCTGTTTCATATGTTCCATTGTTAATTTTCATTTGTTTGGTTAAAAATAGTCGTCCTTCATGAAATAATGTTAAAGAAACAATGGCTTTTGCCATTCCTAGACCCTGACCTCTGAAAATTCCTTTCATTCCGAATTGGGACATGTCTCTTCCTAATTCTTTTAATGCTTCACCAACTCCAATCGAATTCCCTTTAATGGAACTCGTTTGCATAATTACTTCCAATCGCGACAAAGGATTCGTAGCAATTACATATAAAGGACTCACTATAGACGACGCCACTAAATTCGATGCAGACTGTCCTAAAGTTGTTTTTGTTCCTAATTCGGTTTGTATATATTTTTGAAGTTGTGGTTGCCCTACAAGTCCAAGAACAGCACTAATAAATGAGTGTCCCATTAATGGAACTGTTCCGCGAAATAATGGTCTGAAGTTCTGTTCCTTTGCGGTTTGTAAAATCTCGGTCACAGGAACTTCCTTTCCGGTAGTTCGTAAGTTCACACGTTGTTGTTTTTCTACCATGCGAACTGGATTAATAAACGGTGCCGATAAAATAGACGCAGTTGTAGCAGCAGCAAACCCGGGTTCACCGCCATTTCCAGTAACAGCAGTATATCCTAACAAAAATCCAAACTTGGGAATGCGTTTCAATAAAACACCTACCATACGCGGGGTTAAACCAGACAAAGAAGAAGACATCGGTGCTTTCCTAAACACCTGTTTTGCCTCATTTACTGCTTGTTCAGGACTCACTGCTTTTCCTGAACTATCTTTTGCGTATTGTTGTACCAATTGTCTATACGCGGTTAAAGGATTGTCACCTAATGTTTGAATTGCTGAACCACCCAAATAACATACGAAGTTTTGAAAAGGTGAAACCCCGTTTTTTTGTACTTCAAAATACGAACTCATATATATATATATATATATGATTTATAAACTAATAAATATACATGAATAAAAAATATTTAAATATTGTATAATAGTTTATATAAGATGTC
>Ga0209632_10002109_pt1 | contig 19355 bp, 16 predicted proteins | sample COG_10_FD_184754 | JGI IMG/M metagenome (GOLD analysis project Ga0209632, IMG submission 184754) | Pelagic Microbial community sample from North Sea - COGITO 998_met_10 (SPAdes) (version 2) | ecosystem: Environmental > Aquatic > Marine > Neritic zone/Coastal water | place: Helgoland, sampling... | reverse complement strand
TTAAGTATGGGTAATTTTAAGAATGTTGAAACCTTGCTTGCAGCTATTGGTTTTCTATTAATTTTAGTATTGGCTATAAGAAAGGTAACTGGTGCAATAATTATTGGTGTTTTGACAGTTACTATTACGGGGTTATTGCTTGGTTTAATTAACTTCAATGGGTTTATTTCTGCTCCACCTGATTTGATGCCGACATTAATGAAGTTAGATATTGTTGGAGCGCTGGATGTTGCAATGATAAGTATCATTATTTCTTTTCTTTTTGTTAATCTGTTTGATACTGCAGGTACTCTCCTTGGCGTTGCTTCTCGTGCAAATCTGATAGATAACTCTGGAAGTATTAAAAATTTAGATAAGGCTCTAAAGGCTGATAGCACAGCAAGTGTAGCTGGATCTTTTTTTGGTTGCTCTCCTGTAACAAGCTATGTAGAAAGCTCTGCTGGTGTCGAGGCTGGTGGAAGAACAGGCCTAACAGCAATAACTGTTGGTGCTTTTTTCTTAATTGCAATTTTCTTCTCCCCTCTTGCTTCTATGGTTCCAAGTTATGCTACAGCTGGAGCTCTTGTTTATGTAGCAATTTTGATGCTAAGCGGCATGGAGAAACTTGATTGGTCGGATAATACCGAATTATTGCCAGCCTTAATTATGATTATTATGATTCCTTTAACCTTTTCTATAGCTAATGGAATAGCTTTAGGATTTATCTCCTATGTCGTTCTTAAATTTACAACAGGAAAAAAATCAGATATTAGCATAGGAGCTTGGTTTCTTTTTGTGATCTTTTTGATGAAATTTATAATTCTAGATTAGCAACACTCAACAAATTAAAGATAAGTTAAATAATGTAAATTATTTATCAAACTTAGAGCAAGCAAAAGCTAAAGCTTTTGTAAAATCTAGCAACGCTGACAAGATAACAATGAATACAAAATTTATTGGAAATAAAAATCTAATATTAACTCCTTTTTTTTTAGGAAGTATAATGCCTCTCAAAATGATATAGATTGTAAATATTGAAATTGCGCTTATTGTCGTAATATTTGGAATAAAGAAGATACTCTCTGTATCCCATGCGGCTATTACTCTGTTCCAGTTAAAGGCAACTAATACGGCAACTAATGATATTCCATAGTAATAATAGTTTTTATGTGCTTTATAGAATGGTAACCCTGCGCCATGTTTATAGTTTCTAAACCATTTTTTTATTAATTGCTTAAAACTAATTGTATTTAGTTCGTTATAAGTCAAAAATTCTTCTGGAGATGACATTCTAATTTTTTGAAGATCCACTCTACTCATCCAATCTCCGTCTTCTCCTGCACGAACACTCTCAATAAATAATCCACATATATTGAATATATTTTTATTTAAAATACATCCAGGAAAAGTCTTTATAGGCTTGCATCCAAAAGTACATGCTCTAAAAATTTTTGAAGGAAATGCCTTAGCTTGATAGTATGTGTTACCCCATACTCCCACGGAATTATCGTTTTTCATTAGGTTGTAACCACTATATAACCATTTATTAGAAGGAAATGTGGATGTATCAAGGAAAGCTAGAATAGAGTTTTTTGAGTTGCTTATTCCAATATTGCGAGCATGACCAGGATAAAGGTTAGTTTCATAAATAATTAATAGTTGAATATTAAGGTTTTTTGTAAATGATTCAAAATCTTCTGGAATTGACAGTTTGTTTTCAGATGAGTCAATAATAATAATTTCATTTGGAATCGTCTTCCAATTTGGTATACAGCTTAACAGTTGAAGTAATCTTTCTTCAGCATCTCGACTTGGAATAATTAATGAAATATTTTCAACCATTTTATGCGCCTTTGTTTTATTAAAAACCATCAATATAACTTAACTTCAAGTTTTTTATAACTTTAACATATAGCTTATTACGCTTTTAAGTTAATATATCAAAATGTATATTTATAAAAATAAAATAATTAGTTTATTAAATAAGGTATATGTCGTTAATTTTAAGGTTATTCATATCATTGATTACTTAAAATATTATATTCTAAAATAAAATGTGTGGATTTTATTGTATTATTTCTTCTGATCAAATTAACTTAGAGTCCTCTAAAAAATCGTTAGACTTGATTAAACACAGAGGACCAGATTCTCAAAAATACTTCTTGGGGGAAGATAATAGAGTTTTTTTTGGATTTAATAGACTTTCAGTGGTCGATCTAAGTGATAAAGCAGATCAGCCAATGCAAGATAGAAAATCTCAAAGAATAATTGTTTTCAATGGAGAAATTTATAACCATTGCAAGTTAAGAGATTTTTTAAAAACAAAAAATTATATTTTTGATACATTTTCAGATACAGAAGTCATATTAAAAGGATATGATTATTGGGGAGATTCTTTACTTGAACATCTTGAAGGTATGTTTAGTATTGTCATATATGATTCACTAGCAAATAAAATTTTTTTTGCAAGGGATAGAGCGGGTGAAAAGCCGCTTTATTTTTATCAAAATAAAGAAAAATTTTATCTAAGCTCAGAAATTAAACCAATCCATCATTGTTCTAAAAATAAAGATATCTCTTTTGAAGCTTTGAATAATTATTTTGAAAAGGGTTTTGTGCCTAAAAATTTGACTATGCTAAATGGTATTCAAAAATTAAAACCTGGTCACAAAGCTATCTTGGATTTAAATTCATTAGAGTTAAAAATTAGTAGATATTGGAATCTTGATAAACATATATCTCAGTCAACAAAAATTAATAGCAAAGAAGATAATTATTATATTAATAAGCTAGAAGAGCTTCTTAGCAATGCTGTGGAGAGTCAATTAGTTGCAGATGTACCTGTAGGAATAATGTTAAGTGGCGGAGTAGACTCTAGCTTAATTGTTGCAACAGCCTCAAAATATTTTGATAAATTGAATACTTTTTCAATGACATTTCCACAAATGAAAAAGTACGACGAATCAAAACATGCTCAACTTATAGCAAAAAAATTTAAGACAAATCATGTTGAACTTAGCGCTGATGAGGTTGAACCAGAAATTTTTTATAAGCTTGTAAAGCATTATGACGAACCAATGGTGGACTCATCAATGATACCAACTTTTCTTTTGTGCAATGAAGTTCAAAAGAATTGTAAAGTTGCTCTTGGTGGAGATGGAGCAGATGAGTTATTTGGAGGTTATAAAGAATATAATCGATACAACTATCTATCAAATCTTCAAAAATTTTTTCCAAATCCTCTTCGCATTTCATTGGTTAATTTAGCTTTAACTATATTGCCAAAAAATATTAAGGGTAGGAAAACATTAGATTTATTTGGTAAAGATATTAAGAATCTCGATTTTAATGGTGCAAACTTATTTGATTATGAAATGAGAAAAAAGCTGTTTAATGATAATTCATATCTAAGACGATCGTCTCAAGATAAGAAAGTTGTTTCAAAAGATCTTATTAAATCGCTAACCTATGAAGACTATAATAATTACCTTTCAGAAGACATTTTAGTAAAAGTGGATCGTGCAAGCATGGCCACATCTTTGGAATTACGATCACCATTTTTAGATAGTGAAATAACTAAGTTTGCATTTTTTGAGGTCCCGAGTCATTTAAAAATTTATAAAAATCAAAGAAAAATCTTACCAAAAATGTTAGCAAAAAAAATGCTTCCAAATAATTTTAATTACCTTAGAAAACAAGGGTTTGGATTTCCTGTCAACGAGTTATTCAGGTCAGGAAAATGGCATGATTTTCTTTACGATAAGATTAATTCTAAAAATAACTATTTTTTAGATAAAGTATATTGCAATCAGCTTCTAAGAAACCAGTCCAAAGGAGATAATTTAGGTGAATCATTATTTGCAATTGCATTATTTTTAATTTGGTCTGAAGTCTATGTCAATTGAAAATAAGCAGTCCTTAGCATTTGTTGTTTCTGATATAAATTTTTTCTTTTCGCATAGAATTGATCTTGCTAAAAAATTGTCAGACAAATTTGAAATTTTTGTTTTTACTGATTGTTCAGAAAAAGATAAATCAGAGCTTTTGAAATTTAACTTTATAAAATTTATTCATCTAAAGACTAGGTTAAATAAAAATATATTGCTAAATATTTTAAGTGTGATTCGCTATGGTATTAATTTAACTGCTTTATTAAAATCAAATAAAATTAAGAATGTACTCTATATAACTCTTGAGTCATCAATGATTGGCGCGTTTGCATCTAGATTTTTAGAAATTAAAAATTTTTTTGTAATCTCTGGAATATATGGCCTTAGTGAAAAAAAGGTTATCAAATCAATTGCTATTGTAATATTTTCATTGTTCAAATCTACTAAAAATAAATTTATCTTCCAAAATTATGAAGATCAGCTCTTTTTTGAAGAAATGCTTGGTAAAGGGCACTATTCGTGTGTCATAAAAGGTAGCGGAATTAATTTATCCTCTATTAATTTTAATCCAATTAATAATGTAGACACAGTAAAGTTTTTATTTGCAAGTAATCTTTTTTACTCTAAAGGTGTTGCTGATTTCTATAATGCAGCATTAAATTTAAAAAATTCTAAATATAACGCTGATTTCTTTATAGCTGGGGCATATAAAAAAAATCATCCAGTTTCTATTAAAGATTCTCTATATAAAAATATAGAGCAATCTGAGGTTATAAATTACCTTGGAGCATGGGATCAAAAAACTTTTTTGAAAAATCTTTATGACTATCATGTGTTTGTATTTCCTTCATTTGGAGAAGGAATTCCATTGGCAGTGATGGAGGCAATGGCAAGTGGACGAGCTTTAATCTGCTCTAATGTTCCCGGTTGTAACTTATGCATTATAGACAATAAAAATGGATACCTTTGCGAACCGCGTTCTTCAAAAAGCTTAATTCAATCAATGCAGGAAATTATTCATAACAAAAATCAAATATCAAAAATGGGTGAATATTCAAGAAAAATTGTTGAAGATAGATTTGAATTAGATTTGATATACAAAAAATATCTTAACGTGATAAAGGCATGAAGAAAATATATTAAAACTATCCAAGAGTTAACTTAGTAATATTAACAGTGTAGTATTTCTGCTCTATATTTCATGTATTAATATATAAACATATTCAATTAGTTGTAGAAAATTATACAATAAATACTATGGCAAGCTTAGCAACAATAGGTAATGCAACTTTACTAACTTATGAAGGTAATCAACCTATACTTTCAGCAGATCCATGGTTAGGAGAAGAGGATGAAGCCTATTTTGGTAGTTGGAATTTAACTCATAAGATACCTTCAAGTCTAAAAGATGACATATTTAATTCAGATTATATTTGGTTTTCACATGGGCATCCTGATCATCTGAATCCTGACTCATTAAAAAAAATTAAAGGAAAAAAAATATTATTACCAGACCATGTAGGGGGTAGAATTGCTAGCGGATTATTGAATAAAGATTTTATTGTTGAAATATTACCAGACAGAAAATGGGTAAAAATTTCCAAAGAGGCAAGGATTATGTGTATTACTACCCTCATACAAGATTCAATTTTACTTCTTGAGCTAAACAATAGTCTTTTTATCAACCTAAATGATGCCGGTTCAAGAGGTGCGACTAAGTTCATAAAGAAAATTAGTAAGAATTATAATAAAGTTTACCTATTGAGTCTGTCTGGTTATGGTGATGCAGACATGATTAATTTTTATGATGAAAGTGGAGACTTTGTTGTACCTCCTGCAAAAAATAATATTTATGTTGGAGAAGATCTTAGCCTCTCTGCAAAATCAGTTGGTGCAAACATAGTTATCCCATTCAGCTCCCATCATCAATACCAAAGATCAGACTCTGTGTGGGCTCAAGAATATATAACGCCCATGCACGCATATACGAAGGGGCTGCATGATGATATAGAGTTTATACCTGCATTTGTAAAAATTGATTGTATATCTGGAGAATATGAAGAAATAAAACCCGAACCTCTAAAAATAGAAATAAAAGCACCTGAAATATTTGGTGATAATTGGTCTGATGAACTAGATAAAAATGATACCAAAATAATTGATAAATATTTTCAAGAAAAAGAGCTTATTAGGAAAAGGTTAGGTTTTATTAATTTTGTTGTGGGAGGCAAGACTCATACCACTTGTCTTAACAAAAAATCTAATAAAGGAATTACTTTTACTGTACCAAGGTCAAGTCTAATGAAATCTGTACAATTTGAAATATTTGATGATCTCCTTATAGGCAACTTTATGAAAACAACGCTGCATAATATGAACTCTCTTTATGAGTATGATTTTAATTTTCTTCTTACAAAGTATGGAGATAATGGGTTGGCAAAGACAGAAGCTGAAGTTAAAAAATATCTACAGGAATATAAAAAAAGATCTGGAAGGCAATATATATATGATTCATTTTTAGCCTCATCTGCAAATATACTAAATAGGGTTTTAACAAATAAAAGCTCTCCTCTAAGAAGAATGATCAAATCAATTTACTATAAAATTAAATAAAAATTAATAGAGCTTTTGGAAAGAGCAGAATTACTCAATAAAAAGTAAAGGCTTTACGATAAAAATTTTTTTGCATACCTCTCAAGCAAGATAGCGGTTTACTGGATGTATTTCTTACCTCAAAATCGGTTAAAATAAGTGCTATGAAGTATCTAAAAGATGTTCTCATAAGAACTTCTACAAGAAGATTTTTAAGTAGAATGATTTTCTTAGCTTTTATTAATAAACCCTTGTCCAAATGGCCTAAATGGGCAGGAAAAGTTTGTGGTATAAATCTGCCAAAAAGAATAACAAAAAGAAAAATCCTAGAAAGTGGTGGATCTAATATAAATATCATCTTTAAGCTTTTAGATATAACTCAGAACATAGAAGGTCAAATAGCTGAGTGTGGTGTCTTTCAAGGGCATAGCTTGGTGCCAATAGGACTTTATCTCAAACAAGAAAACTCTCAAAAAAGAGTTTACGGCTTTGATTCTTTTGAAGGATTTAATGAAGAGGTAAAAATTGATATAGATCTAGGTGGAGACAAAAGTTCTGAAAAAAAGATTGGAGGATTTGATAGTACTTCGTGTGATTATATTCAAAACTTAATCAAAGGTTTTAAATTAGAAGATAAAATAAAAATTTATCAAGGATATTTTGAAAATACTCTTTCAAAAGTTCATGAAGAAAAATTTTCTTTTGTTCATCTTGATTGTGATTTATATAGCCCATACAAGGCATGTCTTGAATTTTTTTATCCTAGAATGTCCCAGGGCGGAATAATTTTAATAGATGAGTATAATGACCCCAGTTGGCCAGGATGTAATAAAGCTGTAGATGAATTTATTCAAACTAATTCTGCAAAACTTTCAAGAATAGAAGACAATAACTATGTTAAATATTTTATTGAAAAAAGTCATTTATAATTAAATTTGATTAAAGATTTTTTGTAATTCTTGCATTCATAAAGATTTAAATGGCTACTTTTGTGAAGCAAATTCAACTGAAAGTTTAATAGAATCAATGAAAAAGATTATAGATAATAAGCACCAAATATCTAATATGGGGGCCCACTCAAAAAAATGATAGAAAAGGAATTTAACCAAAATAAAATTTACAAAAAATATCTTGATACAATAGGTGCATGAAAAAAATATCCTTTATTATACCTAGCTTTGAAGTAGGTGGAATTGAGTCAAGTTTTATCAGCGCGGCAAATTTTCTTAAGGACGGTGAATTTGAACCTGAGTTAGTATACTGGTTTGAAGGTGGAAAACTTAAAAAAAAGATTGATCCAGACGTAATTATTACTAAATTAAAAGTATCTAATTTATTCTCATTATTGATTAAATTAATTTGTCATTATAACAAATCAAGGCCTGCTATTATTCAAACATCAATGTATATGATTGGAAACATTGCTATGGTTGCTAAAATTTTCTCTTTTCATAAGCCCAAAATAATAATTGGTGCACATTCAGATTTTGACTCAACTTGTAAGGCATCAAAAAATTTAGTTGATGAATTCATACTGAGAAAACTTTCAAGTATTTTCTATAGAAAAGCAGATAAAATCGTTGCGGTTTCTGAGGGAGTAAAAAATGGGCTAATAAAATCTTTAAAAATAGAAGAATCAAAAATTATAGTAATCTACAATGGGGTGATAACAAAAAAACATTGCGAAAAAAACTATCCGGCACCAAAACATAATTGGTATAGCATAAAAAATATTTGCATAGTTTGTTCAATAGGAAGGCTGTCACCAGAAAAAGGTATCTATGAGTTAGTTTGCGCATTCAGAAGAGCGTATAAATTAAATAATAATTTAAAATTACTTATCATTGGAGAAGGCTTAGAAGATACCAGAATTAAGAAATATCTTAATACTCATTCAATGAATGAATATGTTGAGATAATTGGCTTCAGAGAAAATTACTATTCATATTTAGATAACTCGGATATATATGTATTAAATTCATACTATGAAGGAATGTCTAACATTCTTGCTGAGGCATTAACAACCGATATAAAAATAATATCCACAAATTGCGAGCATGGACCAATTGAATTACTTAAAGGTGTTAAGGAATCTAAACTAATTGATGTTAATAATGAGAGTCAGTTAGTAAATGCTCTATATGATTTCTCAAAAACAAAAAAAATTAGAAGAGAAAGTACTCCTCATCTCAAAAACTTTTATTTTGATGAATCAATGAAAAAATACATCAATCTATATTCAGAATTTCTCAGCTAAAATTAGTTACTCTAAAATTAAACAAATTACTATTAGTCAAGTCTTATGCTAGATATTTGCCTAATTATTCAAATTCTATTTATTTACCTAAAGTCATTGAGTCGAATATCTAAAAAAATAATTTTTCCAATCTCTCTAGCTCCAAAATATGTTAAATGAGCTCTGTCAATACTCATGAGTTTATTATCTGAAGTAAATAATGGCACGCCGGCTTCCTTGGATATTAGATTCAAAAGATTGATAAATTTTTCTTGTGGAACATTCTTTTTTAAGAAATCATTAAATTCTAAAATTTCTTTACTGGGCATTGCTTTAAAGTCATAAATTTTGTCTTTTAATGGTCTGTTGATGTTAAATCCAAAATCTTTTGTTCCAATAACTAAAAAATCTACCTTTTTCTCTTCAAGGTAACTTATTTTATTCAACAAACACTTTTTTTGTGCTTCGGTAGGTAATATTCGATAGCTAATAATAACAAAATTTCCATCTTTAATTAGATTGCGTTTTTCCTCATCTGTAAAGTCCTGATTGTTGAAACAGTTGTATGGTCTGATTGTAAAATCATACTTACTAAAGTAATTATTTGATCTTCCCATATTGATAAAATCTCTAGCAAATGAATCGCCAGTTATAATCAAATTCTTTTTGGTATGTGAAAACTCTATATTCTCGAATTTAAAAGCATCAACTATGTAACCATCATTGTCATAGAATTTATCTTCTACAAGATATGGCGCAGTTAATTCTTCATAGTTTTTATAAAAACCGTTTGAAAAATGAAAAGTCAGACCAGCGGAACATATTATTATTAGAGAAACTGATAAAGAAGAATAAAAAAATTTGTGACTAACGCAGGTTGGATTTTTAAAAAATCTCTCGAGTTTAAAACTTAATACCGCCAATGGAGTTAAAAATATCAACAAAAAAATCATAAACATATCAGAAGGTTCTTCAAAGCTTCTGATTCTTGCAAATGCAAAAAGAGGTTGATGCCAAAGATAAAGGCTATAACTTATAAGTCCAATCCAAACAAGTAACTTACTTCTTAGAAGAGCTGTGCTTATAAGATTGTGACTAGAAAAAATTAGCAACAAAAAAGATCCTAATGAGGCCAATAGGGGTAAATGTATCTGATTTATATCAAATATTAGAAAACCAAACATACTTAGCAAAATTAAAAATATTCCAAGCACACAAATAAACTCTTTATAAAATTTCTTTAAAAATACTATCTTATGAATTGTTTTATAAGCAATCAATGCTCCAATTGCTCCTAAGAGAATTTGCCAAGCTCTTCCAAAAAGGAATAAAAAAGATGCCCTACTTTCAATTAATTCATTGCCAAAACTACCAGAATAGTAATATAAAAAACTCGATATAGCTAAGAGAATAAATATAGAAGCCATCCACCAAAAACTATTTAACTTCCAAATTAAAAGCATCAAAAAAGGAAAAATAATATAATATTGCTCTTCTACAGAAAGACTCCATGTATGAAGTAGTGGTTTAAATTCCGATCCTATATCCCAGTATCCAGATGTTAGGTAAAGTAATATATTATTGCTAAAAATAGAGGTGGCAAAAAGGCTTTGACCAAAGTTTTCAAGATCATCTGGTTGCATGTAAAGTATTGCTAAAGGAATTGAAGCAAGCATAATAAAAATCAGACCTGGCAAAATCCTTCTTGCTCTTCTATCAAAAAAATTTAATACATTAAATTTTTCTTGTTTAAGATCATTTACAATGAATGATGTTATCAAAAAACCACTAATAACAAAGAATATATCAACCCCAAGGTAGCCATAATGAAAGTTGTTAAAACCAGCATGAAAGAAAATTACTGGCAATATTGCTATTGCTCTTAAACCATCTATATCTCGTCTATAGTCCATTATAGCCTTCTATTTGAGTTCAAGCTTTTTGATCCAATAGTTAGTAAGAATTTCTGCAGCCAATTTACTGCCATTTTCATTCAAATGAACAGGGTCATACATATAATAACTTGAGCTTGGTATTAAATTTGAGGCGAAGTTCATCACGTCCAAATAATCTCATAACAATTGCAGTTGGAGTAAACAGTCCAAAAAAAATAAGACCAAGTACAATGGGGCTAATTATTATTCCAAGTAAAAGTCCAAACCTCATCCATAACTTATTCAGAGGAAGTAGTATTTCATCTTTTAAAATAGCAGCCAGGCAGAAAAATATAGCAATAGATACAAAAATATACGTTAAATTTATAGACTTATTTATATAAAAATAAGCAGCAATAATTATAAATATGGTCGCAAAAAAATATCCAAATTTTTTATTTGATGGGAGTTCAATTTTTGAAAATTTCATCTTTTGTATTTCACGGTCTTCTATATATGTTAAGTAATTATTTCCTCTATGCTAACCTTCAATTAGTCAAAAAAAATCCACCTATGCCAACTAATCCATATAAAGCCATCCTAAAAATTATCTCCTTTTTCTTCAATCATCAAACAATCTAAAAGAGTTTTTCAAGCACTACATATTTGAAATACTCTAGGAGGTTAATATTAACAGAACTGCTCAACAATGTTTATAACTTATCAATTAATACATTTGATATAATGATAAAAATTTCTTTAGAATTAAATCTATGATGCAAAAATTATTTTCATTAAGTGCTTTAAATTGGGTTCATGTCTTTGTTATTAATTTAGATAGCTTCAACTTTGGAATTAATTTTAAACATTTTTCTTCACTTTGCAGGATTTCCTTAAAGCAACAATAATGATGAGAAATAGTTTTTTAAATGTAATAAGGTATTTATTAAAAATACTAAGGCCGTTCGTTTTTTTTAAAGGAATAATTCCAAGGATATTAAAGTCTTTAAGGCTTGTGCCCCCAAGTTTGCAGGATTATATTTTTTTCAAAGGTCAATTTAAAGTTAAAACAATTTCTGGAAATCAATTTTATTTACTGAATTGGGGGCACCCAACCTATGAATTAGAGAATAAAATTTTTTGGAATGGCCTCTACTCTATAGATGAATCAACTTCAATTAAAGTTTGGGAGGAGCTTTCAATGGTTTCATCAACTATTATAGATGTTGGTGCAAATACAGGAATATTCACATTAGTTGCAAAATCAGCAAATCCAAATGCTAACGTAATAGCTTTTGAGCCTATAACTCGTATTTATGAAAAACTTCTTAAAAATATTCATATAAATAAATATGATGCAGCTGCTTTTGATATCGGTATTTCAAACTTTGACGGTAAACAGGAAATTTATGACTTTCCAGATATCAAGAATCCTTATTCAGCATCACTTGACTTTAATCTACCAAACGAAATTTCTTTAAGATCACAGTTTGATTTAAAAAAGATTCTTATTTCAACTAAAAAACTTGATAGTTTCATAAATGAGATGCGAATAAAAGAATTAACTAATACATTAATTAAAATTGATGTAGAGCAACATGAGCCTTTCGTGCTAGAAGGTATGAAAAAAATGATGCAAGAGCTGAGGCCAATTATTTTAATAGAAATATTAAATAATGAAATAGGAGACGCTGTTAGTAAGTTTATGCAAAATTATAACTATAATTATTTTAAAATAATTGAGGGCAAAGGTATTAAAAAAATAAGTTTAATTGAATCTAACGGCACTCATCAAGAAAGAAACTTTCTATTGGTTCCGAATAATCTAGAAATAAAATCATTAAGAAAATTTTCTATAAATTAAAAAAATTATTTACTCCAACAAATCTGCCAGTAAACCACTCAAATCTATCATGGAATAAAATTGATGAACACTCATTTATCTATGCAATCCAAACTGAGATAACTTTTTATATAAAGATAGTCCTTTATGATGAATGTCTTCATCTATTTCAAGTGAGATATCTTTATTTGATTCTTTAAATTTAAAATCATATGACTTTGTTATGTTTAACTTTTGCAATACATCCAACCAATATTCATTTGAATTACAAAGTTTTTCATAGCAAATGAAATATATATTCTCTTTATTTTTTAGATTTTCATAAAAGTTTTGATATGTTAGATACCATTGTTCTGACCAATGATTTATATTCAAATCATCTTTAAAGCATAAATTTTTGTTATGCACTGGAATATAGTTAGGGCCAAACTCTGTGTGACTAATCCATTTCATGTAGTAGGAAATAAAGCTATCATTCTTTGAATCTAAAATAAATTTTTGGTGTTGGGATAATAAGGAATACGCCTGATGAATTGGTTTTCTAAAAGGTATCAATATTTTTGAATTAGGAAAAATCTTTGATATTAGTAATAGTCTTCTGACATTTTGATTATTTTTGCTTAGATACCTTTTTTTATGATATTTATGATTTATAAGTTCTACATAATTCTTAAACTTTTCTTCTGTTTCTTTATCATCTTCAGTAAAAGTCTTCCAGAAGACCTCTTCAAATGCCTCAGGCGCTACTGCAGAAACCTTAATACCATCACCATGTGCTCTCTCAACTTGATCGCTATCTTTCCTGTTAGAAGATAGTTTTGACCATAGATTGGGTGCAAGGACAAAAGGCATGTCTCCATAAGAAAGTGATGAAAACTCATTAGAGTCATATAATGCATTTAATAAGATGGTGGTTCCTGAGCGTGCAAGACCTGAAATAAAGACATGATTGTCATTTGTCTGATTTGTTGAAATCAGAGAACTTTCTACATCGAACATCACCTCTCTCATAAACTGAGAGGAGAGTGCAAGTCGATGTAATTTTTTCTGCAGCCATGAGTAGTTATTCATTTGATAAGTGATTTTCTTAAGTAAACATACCCAAATGCATATATCATTGATTCTATAATCCCAGCCAATGAAAGAGTGAACGTAAGGAAGGTATTAAAAAAAAAGTCTGCAACTGTAAACAAAGAGAGCGACAGTAGTAGAATCATTAATATTTGCAGTGAATATTTCATTATTTTTAATGCATATATAGGGATAACCTTTTCTTTCCAATGATCACTGATATTATTTTTAGGGACTAGATAAGTGACTTTTTTTGCAATTTTAAGTATTGAATCTAAGCGTGATATAAAATTTAATTTTATAAAAACTTCAACAGAAATAATACAAACTAACAATAGAATAAGGTGAATCATCAATAATCATCATTGGAATCTTTTAACAACATTTTTTTATCTTTTCTATTTTTTAATGCGCGCTTGATTGGATAGTATAGGATTCCCCAAAGTCCCAATAGAATTGCAGCTAAGAAACCAATAATAGCAGCAATGGCTCCACCGCCCATGCCTGGACCGATATATGCATAGGAAGGAAATGATATTAATAATATAGATAAAAGTAAAATTGATTTATTCATAACAGGTTCCTCTTTTGGTTAAAAAGTCATTAACAGTTTGAACATCTTTATTTGTGTATAAGATTCTAGACCAACCAACCATATAGACATTTCCATCATCTGCACGATTGACATGAGTCCATCTTAAAGAACCGTCTGGATTAAAATATAGAGTTCTTCCATAATTAGTTTCGCCAATAAATAAATCACCATTGGTAAGAATTTGGCTTCTTCCTTGTGTAATTGTTCTTACCTCATTTTTAATAAGACTTTCTGGAAGATATAAGGAATATTCATTGATCTTAAAGTCATAAATAATTACTTGGTTGTAGCCATCTACGACATCACCAACTACAAAATTTTTAGAATTATTGTTAAATATTGATATTCTATCGTTATCTAATATATCCACGTCATGCTGATGAAAAAATGGTCCTACACCTTTCCAGATAATTTCATTGGTTTCTGGTCTGTATAACAAAACCATGGACTGATTTCGTAAGGATAAAAAGACATCTCCTTTTTGCCAAAATTCTCCATCAAAATTTACAGGTTTTATATCATTTAAATGAATTGGGTCTAAATTAAATAGGTTATCTCCAACTGAAAACAAGAGATACTCCATACCATTATCTATAAAAATTTGTGAAACAGATTTTTCAAAAAGAATTTCTCCATCAAACGATAGTTTAACGATTGCATCATCAAAAAAACCACCTTCTTCTATAATATCCCTTCCAACTTTTTCAATAGGTAGACTTTGAGGATATAAATGACTGGGAAGCCATATATTTCCATCAATATCAGTTTCTATTGAATGATGAAATCTATTATATGAATTTTCAAAAATTAAATTTGAACATGGATCTAATTTTCTTAAAGGGGCATAATTTGCTGAAAGCAACCCTCCATCTTGCAATAATAATGGATGCAATAATAAGTGCCTGATATTATTTGAATCTCTCTTTAAATACTTAAACTCATCAACCTGTTTAACAGTTTTATTAAATGCATCAATATCAGGATTCCAGGTATGCAAAATTTCAAAATTAGTTAAATCAACCAGCTCAACTACTCCTTCCTTTAAATCACCATCATATCTTGAAAGAAGAATATATGACTCTTCAGAGTTTGGAGTTCCATTAAAGCCGTCTAGATAAGGAAATCTATCCTCAAGGAGCAAATCATTTACAAAGATTTTTTTAATATTCACAGGAATTTCTGCAAGAATTAATGCAGTTTTAGATATCCACCCTGCCTTAATAGTTCCAACTAACTCTTGCCTAACAAGAACACCAAATCCAATTGCAAAAAGAATACTCAGAAGCAGTGTTAAGTAGAGAATCCATATTTCAATTTTTTTGAACATAAATTATTATTTTAATTTGTTTTTTAAATAATTCATTTTTATATTATAGGTTTCTATTTAAAAAATTCATAAACTTCGTCGAATCTACTTATTGATAATACATTGCAACCCTGTTCCTCCCTGAAAGATTGTAAATTTTTTAAATCCATTAACTATTTAGCCTGAAGCATGTTTACAGAAATACTCAATTGCAATGATAGCAGTTTAGCATTTCTGCTGTTGTAAAGTTTACAACTGAATAGAGGCATCTAATTTTCAAGTATCTGCCTAATTTTATTACCTAAAATATTTGCACCATGCGGTGTTAGATGACCGCCGTCATATGAAATAATATCGCCATTAGAGTAGTTGGAACATAGATTATTTCCATCACATATAAGGTGTTGAGTATTTATAAAATCCACCCCTAAATCTTTTGATATTTTATTAATCGAATTATTTGTATTTTCTATAGATTTAAATGTTTTTATATCTTCATTGATTTTGATGGGTGATGTCCATAATTCTGGCTCATTGTTTAAAAACCATTTCTCTGACACAAAACCCAAACTTTTTGTCCCAAAAAGTTTTATATTTCTATTAACGTCTAAGATATTTTCTAAAGATTCAACCATATATTTATTAACATGCTCCTTCTTCCAGCTTGATATTATCCATATCTCGTCGGCAATTAACATTTGTTTTTTTAAATTACTATTATAAAAAGATCTATTTACACAATCGAATTTGGGATCCTCTATATCTTTCTTATCTTTAATAAAATAAATACCGCAGTTAATAGAGATAAGAAATGAAGAAAATTCATATTTTTCATTTAAGCCTGCTTCATAAATAGCATTTGCTATATCTTGCATATGACTGTCACCAATAATTAGTATGTCTTTTAAGTTATTCGTTTTATCAAATTTGTTTAAGCTTAGATAGCTTTCGCGTTCTTCTGTGTAGCCGCTATTGTCAGCTAAAAACGTAGTTATAATTTTTTGCTTTTCTAGCGAATAAAGTTTAGAACCCCCATCAATAACATGCAAAGATATCCCAATAATTGAGAAGAATAATATTCCTATTAATGAAAAGTTAAAAATAAATTTTCTTTGGAGATAAGATTTTTGTCTAAAGGGCCTCTCAATAAAACGCCAACTAAACCAACCAAAAACCAATGAAGATATACAAAGTATAATAACTATCAAATTATGCACCTCTCCTACGATCGCATGTCTTGCCAAAGCTAATATGGGTTGATGCCAAAGATATGTACTATAAGAAATTAATCCAACCCCAACAATAAAATTTAAGCTCAATAATTTATGAATAGTAGTTTGTGGTGTGGCGCATAGAATTACTAACCCAGTTCCGATAGTTGGTATTAATGCATATAAGCTTGGGAAAGGAGTAGATGCATTAAAAACAATAATCGAGTAAATAATCATACTGAAACCGAGCAGGCTTAATAGCTGGTTAGCGAGATAAGACTTTATATATATGTTGTATTTAAGATAAAAGGCGATAAATACACCTATTAGCAATTCCCACCCTCTCGTTGGAAGTAAGTAAAAATTAGCTGAGGGTATTTTATATGCTCCCCATTGTGCAAATCCTAAACTCAATATAAAAATAAATGATAAGATAATTAATATCCACTTTATTCCTAATCGCCAGGTCAATAATATGAATATTGGAAACAATATATAGTATTGTTCTTCAACAGCTAGACTCCATGTGTGGAGTAATGGTTTTAGCTCAGCGGGACCCCCAAAATATCCGGCTTCAGACCAAAAGAGAAAATTAGATGAAAAAGTAGATACTGCAATAAGACTATGTCCAAATTCTACTAGATCACTTGGCACTAACCAAAACCATGCAAATGGAATACATACAGCCATCACAAAAAATAGAGCAGGAAGAATTCGTCGTGCACGTCGTTCATAAAAATTAATGATACTGAATTCACCTTCAGCCATTTCAGAGATAATGATTGTTGTAATTAGGTATCCACTTATAACAAAAAAAACATCTACGCCCACAAAGCCACCACTAAACCACTCAAAGCCTGCGTGAAAAAGTATAACCGGCAATACTGCCAGCGCTCTTAAGCCATCAATCTCTGCTCTATATTTCATGTGTAAATTTTAATCTAATATTAAATACATTGTTACTTATGAAGTGCAGTAGTTGCAAAACTTTACAACAATGTTTACAACAAAGACGAAGGAATGCGTCTTTACAACAACTTTACAACAAAGGAAACAGCGTAGGAGTCGGGGTTGTAGGGCGTGTTATTACTCCCACTCAATAGTGCCTGTTTTTATTTTTGTTGTATAGCAACGTATATAGGGCCTTTTAAAAATATTTTGCAGTAACTTTGCAGTTGAGCATTTCAAAGCCAGCGCACAACACCAATCAGCCCAGCACTTGCATAAAAGAACTGTAAAAGTAACATACCGTAATGTTTACAAAGAAATGCCCACAGCCCTATCGCTAAAGCAGAAATAAATAGCAATGCAAAGCCTAGCACTTCAAAGCCAGTATTCGAAGCAACTAACATTGAGTAAAAAATCGCTGTAATAACACCAAACCATTCAAGTGCTTTTTTTAAATTAGTATCTTTAATCATGCTATTAAAATCTACTTATAATAATTGTCGTAATATTTTTCTCTCTCATTTTTTATCATCCCAGCAGTTTCATCCATAAATTTATTTCTATCTTCTCTGTTTTTAAAAACCCAAATACAAATAGTATCTTTACTATGATAAATCGCTTTTAACTCATCGTCTATATCGCAAATTTCTTGCGGAATTTCAGTTTTAATACAAATCATACTTTCATTCCCACTCAATAGTAGAGGGTGGTTTTGAAGTTATATCATAAAGAACTTTATTAACCTTAGATACTTTATTAATTATTAGTGTTGCAACTTCAGATAAAACCTCAATAGGAAAATTGGTAACATTAGCTGTCATACCGTCTACTGAGTTAATACATCTAAGGACTACTGTTTCTTCATAAGTTCTTTCATCTCCCATTACACCAACAGACCGAACTGGAAGTAAAACTGCAAAAGCTTGCCATGATAAATTATAAAGATGATTATCTCTTAGATATTGGATGAAAATTTCATCAACATCTCTTAGTGTATCTAATCTCTCTTTTGTAATATTTCCAATACATCTAATGCCGAGACCTGGTCCAGGAAATGGATGTCTTGAAATAAAATCATTATTTAATTTATAAAAAGAACCTAGTTTCCTTACTTCATCTTTAAACAATTCCTTAAAAGGCTCAATAATATTAAAATTAATATCTTTAGGGAGACCTCCTACATTGTGATGAGATTTAATTGTTGCAGATTTACCACCATGATAAGATGTACTTTCAATTATATCCGTATAAAGAGTTCCTTGCGCTAAATAAAAAGATTTTTTCTTTAAAGATTTTAAATAGTTATTAAATACATCAATAAAAAGAGATCCTATAATTTTTCTTTTTCTTTCAGGATCTTTGATATTTTTTAGTTTTTTAACAAATAAGTTTTCAGCATTAATCACATTAAGTTTTAATTTAAAGGATTTAAAAATTTGTCTAATATTTTTTTCATCATATTTTCTTAACAATCCGTTATTAACAAATACAAAATGTATATTTTTAGTATTTAAATGTTTTGATAGAGCAAAAGCTAGAACAGTTGAGTCTACTCCTCCTGAAACGGCACATATAATGCTCGGCTCTTTTTCGTTAATATTAAGATTTAGATATTTTTTAACATTTGTATTTAAATTTATACTTGACCAATTTTTTTTAAATTTACAAATTTTAAATAAAAAATTTGAAAGAATTTCTTTACCAAAATCAGAATGAGTGACTTCAGGATGAAATTGTAATGCATATATATTTTTATTATTAGTAATAGCAGCAACAATATTATTTTTAGTTTTTGCTATAATTTTAAAAC
>Ga0209632_10002105_pt1 | contig 19367 bp, 14 predicted proteins | sample COG_10_FD_184754 | JGI IMG/M metagenome (GOLD analysis project Ga0209632, IMG submission 184754) | Pelagic Microbial community sample from North Sea - COGITO 998_met_10 (SPAdes) (version 2) | ecosystem: Environmental > Aquatic > Marine > Neritic zone/Coastal water | place: Helgoland, sampling... | reverse complement strand
AGTAATTGATCCTTTGTTTGTAGTGGTAATTCTTTCTTGAAGGTTACCCATATCAGTGGCCAATGTTGGTTGATACCCAACGGCTGATGGTATTCTTCCTAGAAGCGCTGATACCTCAGAGCCTGCTTGAGTAAATCTAAAAATATTATCTACAAAGAATAGAACGTCTTGACCTTCTTGATCTCTAAAATATTCAGCTACAGTTAACCCTGTAAGAGCAACTCTAGCTCTAGCTCCTGGAGGTTCGTTCATTTGCCCGTAAACTAACGCGGCTTTAGATCCTGGTCCATCTGGTTTAATTACACCTGAGTCTATCATTTCATGATAAAGATCATTTCCTTCTCTAGTTCTTTCCCCAACTCCTGCAAAAACGGAGAACCCACCATGTGCTTTTGCTATGTTGTTTATTAACTCCATAATAAGTACTGTCTTACCAACACCTGCACCACCAAATAGACCAATTTTTCCACCTTTTGCATATGGTGCCAACAGATCAACTACTTTAATACCTGTTACTAAAATTTCTGTTTCTGTTGATTGATCGCTAAATTCAGGTGCTGCCCTATGAATTGGCCACTTTTCTTTTGTTTTAACCTCACCTCTTTCATCAATAGGCTCACCTATTACGTTTATAATTCTTCCTAAAGTTTCAGGTCCAACCGGAACTTGAATTGGAGCACCTGTTGCAGTTACTTCATCTCCTCTTTTTAAACCCTCTGTAGCATCCATTGCAATTGTTCTAACATTTGATTCACCAAGGTGTTGAGCAACTTCTAAAACTAATCTATTGTCTCCATTTTTACACTCTAATGCAGATAAAATTTCTGGTAATTCTCCATCAAATTTTACGTCTACTACTGCTCCAATGATCTGTGTGATTTTTCCTTTACTCATAATTATAAACTTTCCGCTCCTGATATGATTTCGATTAATTCTTTTGTAATAGCTGCTTGACGACTTCTATTATACTCAATAGTAAGCTTGTCAACCATTTCACCTGCGTTTCGGGTCGCATTATCCATTGCACTCATTCTTGAGCCCTGTTCACTAGCTGAATTTTCTAACATCGCTTTAAAAATCTGCGTAGATATATTTTTAGGCAATAAATTGCTTAAAATTTCATCTTCATCTGGCTCAAACTCATAATTATCTTTAGAAGAATTTTCTTCTGCTTCAGAGGTTTTTAAAGGAATTATTTGTTGTTCTTGAGGTATTTGAGTAATTACATTTTTAAACTTATTGTAAAAAATTGTACACACATCAAATTCTTTTTTTTCAAAATTTTTAATTATCATCTTTCCTACTTTTTCAGCATCTAAATAATTGATAGTTTTTGATTCTTTAAACGATATCCTCTCAACAATATTATCTTTATAAACTCTTTTTAATTGATCATAACCTTTTGACCCAACAGTTATAATTTTTAAAGTTTTTCCTTCATTTGATATTTTTTGAAAACATGTTTTAGCTTTTTTAATAATATTTGTATTAAAACCACCACATAAACCACGGTCAGATGTTAGCACAATACATAAATGTACTTTCTCTTCACCTGTTCCAGAAAGCAACTTAGGTGCGTTATCTTTATCAGAAATACTGCTAGATAAATTAAGAATTATATTATTCATTTTTTCAGAGTAGGGCCTTCCTTTTTCAGCATTTTCTTGAGCCCTTCTAAGTTTTGCTGCAGCTACCATCTTCATGGCTTTTGTTATTTTTTGTGTAGACTTTACACTAGCTATTCTTTTTTTAAGATCATCTAAGCTTGCCATAAATTTTTAAGATTTAAAATTTTCTTTCAATTGAGTTATTAATTCAATTAATAGTTTCTCTTTATCATCCTCAAGTTTACCTGAGATTTGAATAGACTCAATTATTTCAGGCTTCTCAGATTTACATTTTTCAATTATTTTATTTTCAAAATCAGAAATATCTTTTAATTCAATGTTATCCAAATATCCTTTTACTCCACAGAATACAGAAATGACTTGCTCAGCTACTGTCATTGGTGAATATTGTTTTTGCTTTAAAAGTTCAGTTAATTTAGATCCTCTATTTAAAAGTTGCTGTGTTGATGCATCTAAATCAGAACCAAATTGAGCAAAAGCAGCCATTTCTCTATATTGAGCTAACTCTAATTTCATTGATCCTGAAACTTTTTTCATAGCTTTAGTCTGTGCTGAAGATCCAACCCTAGATACAGAAAGCCCAACGTTAATCGCAGGTCTAATACCTTGGTTAAAAAGTTCAGTTTCTAAGAAAATTTGACCGTCTGTAATTGAAATTACGTTAGTTGGGATAAATGCAGAAACGTCACCACCTTGTGTTTCAATAATTGGAAGTGCTGTCAAAGATCCTCCACCATGTTCATCACTTAATTTAGCCGCTCTTTCAAGTAACCTGCTATGTAAGTAAAATACATCACCTGGATATGCTTCACGTCCTGGAGGCCTTCTTAAAAGTAGAGACATTTGTCTATAGGCAACAGCCTGTTTTGATAAATCATCATATATGATTAAGGCATGCATTCCATTATCCCTAAAAAATTCACCCATTGTGCATCCTGTATAAGGAGCTAAAAATTGAAGTGGTGCAGAATCAGACGCTGTTGCAGCAACAATAATTGTGTATTCCATTGCACCAGCTTCCTCTAGTGTTTTTTGAATTTGTCTTACGGTTGATCTTTTTTGACCAATGGCAACGTAAATACAATAAAGTTTTTTTTTTTCGTCCCCAGACTCATTAATTTTCTTTTGGTTAATAATTGCATCGATTGCAACAGCAGTTTTACCTGTTTGTCGATCACCAATAATCAACTCACGTTGACCTCTTCCAACTGGAACTAGACTATCAATAGATTTTAAACCTGTTTGCATAGGCTCACTAACCGATTGTCTAGGAATAATTCCTGGAGCTTTTACTTCAACTCTACTTTTTTTAACACTTTTATCTAACGGTCCTTTTCCATCAATAGGGTTTCCTAAACCATCAACAACTCTTCCTAATAATTCTTTACCAACTGGCGTATCAACAATATTTCCAGTTCTTTTTACCACATCACCTTCTTTAATGTTTCTGTCATCACCAAAAATTACAACTCCAACATTTTCACTTTCTAAATTTAAAGCCATACCTTTTGAGCCATCAGCAAACTCGACCATTTCACCAGCTTGGACGTTGTCCAAGCCATAAATTCGAGCAATACCATCACCTACTGATAAAACTTGACCAACTTCAGTTATCTGTGCTTTATTTCCAAAGTTTTTAATTTGCTCTTTTAATATTTTTGTTACTTCTGAAGGGTTTATTTCCATATTATGCCTCTATCATTCTATTTTCAATTTGTTGTAATTTATTTTTAATGGAAGAATCAACCATTGTACTTCCTACCTGCACAACTAAACCTCCAATTAAACTTTTGTCATGCTTGTAGTTTAATTTTATTTTTGAATCAAAATTATTTGATAACTCCTCTGTGATATTGCTAATTTCTACACTTGATAATTCTTTAGCTGATTTAATCTCTGCTTTTAATTCTCCTCTTTTGTTGGAACAGGTTTCAATAAAACTCTTCAAAATTTGCTCCACATAAAAGAACCTTCTTTTTATAACCAAAAAACTTAGAAAATTTTTTAATAAATTTTCAAGTTTATAATTATCAAAAATATTATTTATAGTTTTTAACAGATCAACTTGTTTGCTTGTTGGGTCTTTTATTAAATCTGAAAAATCTTTACTAGAAGAAATTAATTTTAAAATTGATGAAGATTGATCTTCTACCTCTGCAAGAAGTTTACTTTCACTTGCAAGTTCATACAAAGCTAAAGAATATCTTCCAGCCGAAGTTATTGAAAAACCCTTACTTTTACTCAATTTGCTACCTTTATTAATGTTGAAAATTAATTTAAAATTAGGCCTTAATTAGCATATGCCTATAATGTCTTCAAGTAGCACATTCATAAAAAAGACCTTTTTTTTGTCATTAATTAAAGTTTATTGGATCAACATCAACTGAAAGTTTTATTCCAGGTGGAAATTTATAATTTTGAATTATCAATGCCAATGAATTTTGTAATTTTGATGTTTTTGCACCTCTAATTAAAAGTCTAATTCTATACTTTCTTTTTAGTCTAAATATTGGTGCACTAACAGGTCCTAAAATTTTACCCTCTATTTTTCCTTCGATGAAGTTTTTAAAATTAAAAGCTTCTTTTTCTAAAGCAGTCTCGTTATCTCCAGTTAAAATTAATGAGATAAATCTTTGAAATGGAGGAAGTTTATTTTGCTTTCTAATATCTAGCTCTCTATCTAAAAAGATATCCGGATTACTATTGGTTAAATCTGAAATCATTTTAGTATTAGTGTTATAAGTTTGAAAATATACTGTAGCAGGTTTCCCTGTTCTTCCCGCTCTTCCAGAAAGCTGATGATATAACTGTAAATTTTTTTCAGCTCCTCTTAGATCGTGCCCTTGTGATGATAAGTCAATATCAACAACTACTATACAATTTAGGCTTGGAAAATGAAAACCTTTTGAAATCAATTGCGTTCCAACTAAAATTTGGATTTCATTATTTATTATTTTTTCTAATTTAATACTTGAGTCTTTTTTATTCATTGTGTCACTAGAAAAAATTTCAGTTTTTTTTGTGGGAAAGTTTTTTTTAACTTCTTCTGATATTCTTTCAACACCAGGACCGCTAAAAATAAATTCACAGTCTTTATCTTTTACACAATCTCTTTTTAATGAAGTTTTAAAACCACAATAATGACATAATAAATTATTTTTATTTTTATGATAAACTAAGTTAATCGAACAATTGGGACATGAATAACTATTAAAGCATTTATTACAAAGCACATGTGGAGAAAATCCACGTCTATTCAAAAAAAATAATACTTGATCATTTTTATCCAGATGAAAGTTGACCTTTTCTATTATTTTTTTTGAAAGCCAAGATTGTTTTTCTAATTTAGTTTCGTTAAGATTAATTATTTCATAATTTGGCAGAGATGCATTTTGATAACGTTGTTCTAGTTTAGAAATACTATATTTTCCTTTTTTAATATTTTCATATGTTTCGATTGATGGAACTGCAGTTATCAGGTTAACTGGTATATCTTCAAATGAAGCTCTTGAGATTGCCATATCTCTTGCATTATACGTAACACCCTCATCTTGCTTATAAGATTGATCATGTTCTTCATCTACGATAATTAAGCCTAATTTTTTAAACGGTAAAAATAATGATGATCTTGCACCTATTACAACTTTAATTTCTCCATTTGCTACTCCACTCCAAATAATTTCTTTTTTTTTCTTTGATACACCAGAATGCCAAATCGCAGGGGTAAAACCAAAAAATTCTAAAAATTTTTTTTCAAATTGACCAGTTAAACCTATTTCTGGTAATAAGACTAAGCCTTGAAAACCTTTTTTAATAATATTTTTTAGTGCTTCAAAATATACAATAGTTTTTCCTGACCCAGTAATTCCTTGAAGAACATGAACTCTAAACTTTTGATTAGCGATGTTCATCTTTTTTAATGACTTTTTTTGTTCTTCGGAAAGTTTTATTGAATTATTTTTGATATTTGAGTCAAAAATTTTATATGTATCTTTTGAAAAATTTTCTATGGCGTTACTGCTTAATAATAAAAGTTTTAATGCCATTCCTTTTGGAATAATATTATACTCAGAAAACCAGTTAAGAAACTCTATAGTGGTTTTTTTTAAGGGCGTAACATCTAATTTTTTTAAAACCTCCTTTACTTTAAAGTTTCTATTATTCTGCTTTTCAAAGTCATTCCAAACTACCCCAGTAATTTTTGATTTACCAAAAGGTACGATAACGTAATCACCCACTTTTAGATTTAGATCACTTTTATAGGTAAATGGATGATTAAATATATTTGGTAAAAGAATCGGAACTTTCATACTTTAATAATATGAAAATATACTAAGAGTGTATTGCTCTTTTATCTACTGATAATGCCGCCTCTTTAACTGCTTCTGAAAATGTTGGATGAGCATGACAAGTTCTAGCAATATCCTCTGAACTAGCACCAAATTCCATAGCAACACCTATCTCTGCTATTAGCTCTCCAGCATGTGGACCTATCAGGTGTGCCCCTAATATTTTATCCGTTTTTTCATCTGCTAAAATTTTCACAAAGCCTTCGGCATCATCAATTGCTTTAGCTCTTGAATTCGCCATGAAAGAGAATTTACCCACTTTATATTTTATTTTAAGTTCGTTTAATTGTTCTTCAGTTTTTCCTATGGAAGCAACCTCTGGTGCGGTATAAATAACTCCTGGAATAGTATCGTAATTTACATGACCCGATTGACCTGCAATATTTTCTGCTACAGCAATTCCTTCATCCTCTGCTTTATGTGCAAGCATAGGTCCTGAAATTACATCTCCTATAGCATAAACATTATCCTGATTTGTTTTAAAATTTTTGTCTGTTTTTATTCTATTTTTTTCATCTAATTTAACACCAATTGTTTCAAGATTTAATCCATTTGTATTTGGTTTTCTACCTACTGAAACTAAAACTACATCACAATCAAAAATTTTTTTATTACCCTCTTTGTTTACTACTGATACAATAGCTCCAGATTTACTTTTTTTAATTTCTTTAACTTTGTGCTGCATGTGAAAATTAATTCCTTGTTTTTTCAAAATTTTCATAAATTCATTAGAAATTTCTTTATCCATACCAGGTGTAATATGATCTAGAAACTCAACGACATGAACTTCAGCTCCTAGTCTTGACCAGACTGATCCCATTTCCAAACCTATATACCCACCTCCTACAACAACCATTTTTTTTGGAACTTGTTCTAATTTTAATGCTCCTGTTGAAGAAACAATTACATTTTCATCAAATTCAATTCCTGGCAAAGATACGGGTAATGAACCAGTTGCAATTATTGTTTTTTCTGCTTGTATTAAAGTTTCTTTATTTTGATCATCTTTGATTGAAATTTCATTTTTTGACTTAAAGCATGCTATGCCTTTAAAATAAGTTACTTTATTTTTCTTTAATAAAAACTCAACTCCTTTAGTTAATATTGTAACTGCCTTATCTTTGTTTTTCATCATTTTACCTAAATTTAATTTTACATCCCCTATTTCAATTCCTTTACTTGATAAATGTTTAGCTTTGTGAAATTCTTCTGATAAATTTAATAAGCTTTTTGATGGAATGCAGCCTACATTTAAACACGTCCCCCCTAGTGAGCCTCTAGACTCTATGCATGCAGTTTTAAAACCTAATTGCGCTAGTCTGATTGCACATACATAACCACCAGGGCCTCCACCAATAACTACCGCTTGAAATTTATCTACCATTTAAATATCTAAAAATAACCTTCTTGGATCTTCCAAGTTTTCTTTTATCATCCTCAAAAATGATACTGATTCTTTGCCATCAATAATCCTATGATCATAAGACAACGCTAAATACATAATTGGTCTAATTTTTATTTCACCGTCTACTACCGTTGGTCTATCAATAATATTATGCATACCTAATACACCTGACTGAGGTAAGTTTAATATTGGAGTTGAAAGCATTGAGCCATACACACCACCATTACTTATAGTAAAAGTACCTCCTTGAAGATCTTCAATTGTAAGTTTGCCCTCTCTCGCTTTTTCAGAGATTGCTTTAATATTTTTTTCTATGTCTGCAAAAGATAATTCATCGGCATTTTTCAAAACTGGAACAACAAGTCCTTTGTCCGTTCCAACTGCAAAACTTATATTATAATAATTTTTATAAATAATTTCGTCTCTCTCTATTTCTGCATTTACAGCAGGGAAATTTTTTAAGGCTACCACGCAAGCTTTAACAAAAAATGACATAAAGCCAAGCTTAATTCTGTATCGATTTTGAAAATCCTCTTGATTCTCTTTTCTCATCTCCATAATATTTGTCATATCAACTTCATTAAAAGTGGTTAACAAAGCAGCATTTTCTTGAGCTTGCTTTAATCTCTTAGCAATAGTTTGTCTCAATCTAGTCATTTTAATTCTCTCTTCTTGACCATGCTTGATTTTTCTTTCTGAAGGTTGTGGGTTTATACCCATCAAATTAATCAAATCACCTTTTAAAACCCTTCCTTCTTTTCCTGATCCTTTTAATGATTTAATATCAATTTTTTTTTCAGCAATAATTTTTCTTACTGCTGGCGATAAAGTTTGATCAATTTTTGCTTTTTTTTTATTAGGTTTTTCTTCTTTAACTTCGTTGGTTAAAATGAGAGGTTTTTCTTCTTCTTCTACCTCTTCTTTTTGATCAAAAATTTTAGGTTCTTCTTTTTCATTTTGTTTTTCTAATTTTATTATATTGTTTTCTTCTATTGTTGGTTCAATTTTTTTTATTTCCTCAGTTTTTTTTTCACTACTACCATTTTCTGTGACAGCCCCTAACAGCGCTCCAACCTCTACTACTGAACCATCTTTTGAATTTATTTTAGTTAAAATCCCTGATACTGGAGATGGAACTTCTAGGTTTACTTTGTCAGTTTCCAATTCAACAATTGGTTCATCCGTTTCAACTGTGTCACCTTCATTTTTTAACCATTTTGAAACTGTTGCTTCTGTTATGCTTTCACCAAGCATCGGAACTAAAATATTTTCACTCATTTTTAATTATTCAAAAACTTTCTTTATAATTTCTTGCTGTTGGGAAACGTGTCTTTTTGCATACCCTGTAGCAGTTGATGCATCAGGACTTCTTCCAATATAAGAAATTTGATTATTATTAGCCTTTATATTATCTAATGTCCATTGGATATAGTCTCTAACTGAAAACCAAGCTCCCATATTTTTTGGTTCTTCCTGACACCAATAAAATTTAGCATTTTTAGCATAAGGCTTTAGTTCTTTTACAAGAGTTTTTGCAGGAAAAGGATAAAGTTGCTCTATCCTATAAAATACTACATCGTCCTTTTTTAACATTTCTCTTGCTTCAAATAAGTCAAAATATATTTTACCTGAACATAAAATAACTTTTTTAATTTTTTCAGTTTTTTTCAGTTTTACAAAACCTTTGCTTTTTGGATCTATGGCATGGTCCCACAAAATTCTGTGAAATGAATTCTTTTTACTAAAGTCTTCTAAGTCAGAAATACAATATTTATGTCTCAGCAAAGACTTTGGAGTCATAATCACCAAAGGTTTTCTAAAATCTCTGTGCATTTGTCTTCTTAATGCATGAAAATAATTTGCAGGTGTAGTGCAATTCATAACCTGCATATTGTCATTTGCACATAGTTGTAAAAATCTTTCTAGTCTAGCAGATGAATGTTCGGGTCCTTGACCTTCATACCCATGAGGCAGGAGCATTACTAGGCCTGAAGCTCGTGACCATTTTCTTTCACCTGATGAAATAAATTGATCAATAACTACTTGGGCACCATTTGCAAAATCACCAAATTGAGCTTCCCATATTGTAAGTGTATTAGGCTCAACTAAACTATAACCATATTCAAATCCTAAAACAGCTAACTCTGATAAAAAACTATCAACTACCTCAAAATTTTTTTGTTTTTTTGAAATATTATTTAAAGGTATGTATCTTGAATTATCTTGTTGATTTCTTAAAACAGAATGTCTTTGGCTAAATGTTCCTCTTCCAGAATCTTGACCTACTAACCTAACTGGATAGCCCTCATCAAGTAAAGAACCAAAAGCTAATGCCTCTGCAGTTGACCAATCAATTCCTTTTTCATTAGAAACAGCATTTCTTCTATTATCTAAAATTTTTGAAATAGTTTTATGAATATTCATTTTTGGAGGAGTGATATTAATTCTTTCAGATATCTCTTTTAACTTTTTGATATCTGCACCAGTAATACCTCTTTTATCTTTACCTCTTTCTGGTTTATACCTAGACCAAGTACCCTCAAACCACTCAATTTTTGGTTTATAATTTTTTGCGTTTTTAAACTGCTCATCCAGTAAATCTTTAAATTTCTTAATAGAATTACTTAAATGATCATTTGAAATTGATCTTTCATTAATAAGTTTTTGACCATAAACTTTTATTGGTGATGGGTGAGAACGTATTTTTGTATACATAAGTGGTTGGGTAAAAGAAGGTTCATCTCCCTCATTGTGACCAAATCTTCTATAACAAATTAGATCTATCACCACGTCTCTATTAAATTTCAACCTAAAATCAGTAGCTATTCTTGCGGCATAAACAACTGCTTCTGGGTCATCACCATTAACATGAATGATGGGTGCCTCAACCATTTTTGCTACATCTGATGGATAAGGGGATGATCTAGCAAATCTTGGGCTTGTGGTAAAACCTATTTGATTATTAATTATAATATGAATAGTTCCACCTGTATTGTGTCCTGGAAGACCGGACATAGCAAAACATTCCGCTACAACTCCTTGACCAGCAAAAGCAGCATCACCATGAATTAATATTGGAATTACTTTTTTTCTTTCTTTATCTTTATGAAAATATTGTTTGGCCCTTGTTTGTCCAAGAACCACTGGATTTACTGCTTCTAAGTGAGACGGGTTATCAGTTAAACTCACATGTACTGAATTTCCATCAAACTCTCTGTTCGATGAGGCGCCTAAATGGTATTTAACATCTCCAGCACCATCTTCTGATACTGGATTGACCTCACCAGCAAATTCATTAAATATTCTTTTATAGGATTTTTGCAAAACATTTGCTAATACATTTAATCGACCCCTGTGTGACATGCCAATTTTAACTTCTTTCACTTCCGATTGGCCACCTATTTTAATTATTTGTTCAAGAGCAGGAATCAAGCTTTCACCACCATCAAGACCAAATCTTTTAGTCCCAACATATTTGGTGTGTAAGTATTTTTCAAAACCTTCTGCTTGTATCAATTTATTAAGAATTGCTTCTTTACCATTTTTAGTAAATTTAAAATCTTCAGTTTTTTCAACTCTATCTCTGAACCATTTTCTTTCAGTGGGATTGGAAATATGCATATATTCATATCCTAATGGACCACAATATTTTTCTCTTAAAAAATTAAGTATTTCTTTAATATTTGAATGCTGTTTGTTAATTACACCATCTAAAAAAATTTTTTTTTCGTAATCTTCTTTTTTAAAACCATAAGACTCTGGATGGAGCTCATCTAAATAATCTGCTTCAAGCAATCTTAGGGGGTCTAGTTTAGCAATCAAATGTCCTCGCTGCCTATAAGATCTAATCAATGCAACAGCTTTAATTGAATTTGCATTTGACTTTATTGTTTCTAGTTCGCTAAGTTCTACATTTTCATTAGTTTGTTTTTGAACTTTATTGATTAAAACTTTTTTTGATGGACTCCATGATGGGCCATTAATTTCATTAACAATTACATCTAATTCATCACCAACTTCATTAAAGTATTTTTTCCAGCTATTAGGTAAAGCTGGGTCGTTATTTACAAACTTAATATACATCTCATCTATAAAGGCACTATTAGATTTGCTTAAGAATGCTGTTTTTTCGTATTCAAGATTTTTAGACAATGACATTGATTTTTATAATATAAGCCTAGACAAAAAATTTTCAATCAGACAATTTATCAAATAATGTTTTCCCAATTATTGAAGGTGATTTAGCAATAGTAATTCCACAATCTTCCATTTTTTTAATTTTATCTTTTGCTCCACCTTTTCCACCAGAAATTATAGCTCCAGCATGCCCCATTCTTCTTCCTGGAGGAGCAGTGATACCCGCAATAAATCCAACTATGGGTTTTTTAATATTGTGATTTTTTACAAATTCAGCCGCTTCTTCTTCTGCTGTTCCACCAATTTCCCCAATCATTAAAATTGATTTTGTCTCATTATCTTTTAAAAACAGATCTAAACAATCAATAAAATTTGTCCCATTTATTGGGTCTCCACCAATTCCAATACAAGTTGATTGTCCTAATCCATTTTCAGTAGTTTGAGCAACAGCTTCATAGGTTAGAGTTCCTGATCTTGATACAATTCCTACAGATCCCCTTTTATGAATATTGCCTGGCATAATTCCAATTTTACATTCATCAGGAGTAATAATTCCAGGACAATTTGGGCCGATCAATCTACTGCTCGATTCATTTAATTTTTTTTTAACTCTTAGCATGTCCTGTACTGGTATGCCCTCCGTAATACATACAATTAGTTCAACTGAAGCATCTATGGCTTCAATAATAGCTGCTGCTGCAAATTTTGCAGGCACATATATCATTGTTGCATCTGCACCGACTTCAGTCTTTGCTTCAGCAACTGTATTAAAAACAGGTCTATCAAGATGCTTTTGACCACCTTTCTTTGGGGTTACTCCACCCACTAGGTTTGTTCCATAATCTATTGCTTGTCTAGAATGAAATTCCCCATGTTTACCTGTAAATCCCTGGCAAATAACTTTTGTATTTTTGTTAATTAAAACGGGCATATTATTTTATTGCCTCAACTATTTTTTTTGCAGCATCATCTAAATTTTCTGCAGAAATTAATTTTAACCCTGAATTATCTAATATTTCTTTTCCTTCTTTAAAGTTTGTTCCCGCAAGCCTTACAACTAAAGGTACCCTAATATTTATTTCTTTAGCAGCATCCACCACGCCTTGTGCCAATACATCACATCTCATTATTCCACCAAAAATATTGATTAAAATTCCTTTAACGTTTTTATCTGAAAGAATTATCTTAAGTGCAGAAGAAACTTTTTCTTTAGATGCTCCACCACCTACGTCTAAAAAATTAGCAGGTTCTTTTCCATATAGCTTAATTATATCCATAGTGGCCATAGCCAATCCAGCTCCATTAACCATACAACCAATACTTCCGTCTAATTTTATATAGGCAAGGTCATGCATGCTAGCTTCTATTTCAGTTGGATCTTCTTCATTTAAATCTCTTAATTCCATTATTTCTGGATGTCTAAATAAAGCATTAGAGTCAAAATTAATTTTTGCATCCAGACAAATTATTTTTTTTTCTTTAGTTAAAATTAATGGGTTAACTTCCACCATATTGGCATCTGTATCAATAAACATTTTATAAATAGATTTAATTAATGATATTGCTTGGTTTCTTGCATCTTCAGTTAAATTAAAAATCTCAATTATTTTTTCACAATCATCACCTGAAATTTCATCATTTATTTCAATTTTTGTTGTTATAATTTTTTCTGGTGTTTTGCTTGCCACCTCTTCAATATCCATTCCACCTTGATCACTCGATATAAATGCAATTTTTGAACTAGCTCTATCAACTAAGCAGGATAAATAAAATTCTTTTTCTATGTTTGAAGATTCCTCAACATACAATCTCTTAACTTCTCTACCTTCTGGACCTGTTTGATGAGTTACAAGAGTTTTCCCTAGCAATTCTTTTGCTGCAGAAGTTAATTCTTCTATAGTGTTTAAGATTTTAACTCCTCCCGCTTTTCCTCTTCCACCTGCATGAATTTGCGCTTTTAATACAAATTTTTCTGTTTTCAGTGTTTTGGATTTTTCAAGTAAATCCTCTAAATTCAATGCAAAAATTCCATTTGGCACAACTACGCCATATTTCTTTAGAATTTGTTTAGCTTGATGTTCGTGAATGTTCATTACTTAGAAAGATCTGGGTCTATCTTAGAGGCAGCTACCCAAAGAGCTTTGACTGCCTCAATAGAGTGCATAAATTCTTTTTTTTCTTTTTCATCCAAATCTACCTGTTCTATTTTTTCAACACCATCTTTTCCAATTATTACAGGTACACCAGCATAAACATTTTTTACTCCATATTCTCCATTTAATTGAATGGCACACGGTAATAGTTTTTTTTCATCCTTTAAATATGCTTCTGCCATTTGCACACCTGATGCTGCGGGAGCATAAAATGCTGATCCTTTTTCTAAATACTTTACAATCTCTGCACCACCATCTCTAGTTCTTTGATTAATTTCTTCTAATCTTTCTTGAGATATTTTTCCTTCTTTAACTAAGTCTAGCAAAGGTTTGCCTGAAACTTTTGTAAGTCTCGGCATTGGAACCATTGTGTCACCATGACCTCCCATTACAATTGCCTCTATTTCTTTTACTGGAACGTTTAGTTCCTCTGATAAAAATAATTTAAATCTTGAACTATCTAAAATTCCTGCCATTCCAACAACCATATTGGCTGGTAGACCAGAAAATTTTTGAAATGCCATAACCATTACATCTAATGGATTTGTAATACATATAACAAAAGCATTAGAAGCATTTTTTTTAATTCCTTCTGCTACTTGTTTAATAATTTTTAGATTTATTCCTAATAAATCATCTCTACTCATCCCTGGTTTTCTTGGAACGCCTGCAGTAATTATTATTACATCTGAGTCTTTTATATCTTCATAATTATCTGTTCCTGAAAATTTTACATTAAAACCATCAACTGATGACGATTGAGCTATATCTAGAGCCTTTCCTTTGGCTATTCCACTAGCTACATCAAAAAGTACTACTTCATTTGCTACTTCTTTGGTTCCAATTAAGTGTGCTAAAGTACCACCAATTTGACCTGCTCCTATTAAAGATATTTTTTTCATGATTTTTTCCTATTTCATTGTTGGCATGACAAATTCTGCATTAGATCTTATGCCAGAAGGCCATCTCGATGTTACTGTTTTTAATTTTGTATAAAATTTAATCCCTTCTGACCCATGCATTGCACTATCACCGAACAATGATCTTTTCCATCCACCAAAACTATGGAAAGCCATTGGAACAGGTATTGGAACATTTATTCCAACCATGCCAACTTGAATTTTGCTTGCAAATGTTCTACCTGCATCACCATCTCTTGTATAAATGCTTACACCATTTCCATATTCATGGTCATTAATTAATTTTGTTGCTTCTTCAAAAGTTTTAACTCTTATTACCGATAAAACTGGTCCAAATATTTCTTCTTTATAAATTCTCATGTCTTTTTGAACATGATCAAATAAACATCCACCTATAAAAAAACCTTCTTCATAACCTTGAAGTTTAATGTTTCTTCCATCTACAACTAACTTAGCTCCTTCTTCAACACCTAAGTCAACATAGCTTTTAACTTTTTCTAGATGCTCTCTTGTAATTAAAGGACCCATTTCAGATGTTTTATCCATGCCGGGTCCAACTTTTAATGTTTCTGCTTTTTTTGATAATCGTGAAACTAGTTCATCTCCAATGTCTCCTACTGCTACAGCAACTGATTGAGCCATGCATCTTTCTCCGGCCGATCCATAGGCTGCTCCCATTAATCCATTGACAGCACCATCAAGGTCACAATCGGGCATCACAACCAAATGGTTCTTTGCTCCACCTAGCGCTTGAACTCTTTTTTCATTTTTTGCAGAATTTTCGTATATATACTTAGCAATTGGCGTTGAGCCTACAAAGCTCACAGCTTTAATATCTTTATTAGTCAAAATTGCATCAACTGATTCTTTATCACCATTAACAACATTAAAAACTCCGTCTGGAAGTCCTGCTTCTTTTAAAAGTTCAGCTAATTTTAATGGACATGATGGGTCTTTTTCTGATGGTTTTAAGATAAAAGTATTTCCACATGCAATAGCTAAAGGGAACATCCACATAGGTACCATTGCTGGAAAATTAAATGGTGTTATTCCCGCAACTACTCCTAGTGGTTGACGCATAGACCAGCTGTCAACGTTTGTTCCAACATTTTCTGAAAATTCTCCTTTCAGAAGATTTGGAATCCCACAAGCAAACTCAACTACTTCTAATCCTCTTGTTAGAGATCCTTTTGCATCTTCATAAACTTTTCCATGTTCAGAAACTATTAATTTTGTAAGTTCATCAGTATTTTTTTCTATTAGTTCTTTAAATTTGAACATTACTCTTGCTCTTTGAAGCGCTGGTTTTAGTGACCATGCTTCAAAAGCTTTTTTTGCAACTTCGACAGCCTGATCAAGATCAGCTTTATTAGCTATTCTTACTTCAGATTCTTGTTCACCAGTAGCTGGGTTAAAAACTTTATTTTTTCTATCAGATGAGCCTGAAATAAGCTTTCCACCAATAAAATGTTCTAATAAATTCATGAATAGGATCTTTTAAATCATAATATAATATTAGTCTATTGTTATTAAGAAAATTAATTAAAGGTTGCTAGTAACTAACATTTTTTTAATTTCTGCTATTGCTTTTGCGGGATTTAGTCCTTTTGGACACGCACTAGTACAATTCATAATAGTATGACATCTGTATAACTTAAGTTCATCAGCCACCTTTTTTAATCTTGCTTTTCTTTCATCATCTCTACTGTCTACTATCCATCTATAAGCTTGAAGTAAAACTGCAGGACCTAAATATTTATCACTATTCCACCAATAACTTGGGCAAGATGTTGAACAACATGCACACATAATACATTCGTAAGCGCCATCTAATTTTACTCTATCTTCTTTAGTTTGTAATATTTCAGTAGTTTCAACTTTTTGGTTTGTTTTAAGCCATGGTTCAATTGACTCGTACTGTTTATATAATCCGCTTAAGTCACCTATTAAGTCTCTCTTAACTTTTAAATGAGGCAATGGATAAATGTTAATATCTCCATCTATTTCTGAATGGGGTTTTGTACATGCTAAACCATTTTTTCCATCCATATTCATTGCGCACGAACCACAAACACCGTGAGCACATGATCTTCTGTAAGCTAAAGATGGATCAATTTCATTTTTGATTTTATTTAAAATATCCAAAACTTTTGAAGGACAATTATCCATATCTACCTCGTATGAATCTAATCTTGGATTTTCTCCTGAACTAGGATCCCATCTATATACATTTACTTTTCTAATATTTTTGGAACCAGTTTTATCTTTATAATAAATACCCTTTTTAACTTCTGAGTTTTTAGGTAAATTTATCTGAACCATCAATATACTCGCTCTTGGGGGGGGAAATATTGCACTTCATTTGTTAAGGTTGTTTTGTGAACTGGCCTATAACTAATTTTTGTCTCTTTTCCATTACACCAGGAAAGAGTATGTTGCATGAATTTTTCATCGTCCCTCTTTGGATAATCTTCTCTTGCATGAGCTCCTCTACTCTCTTTTCTATTGTGTGCTGAGTCTATTGTAGTAATTGCTTGTCTGATAAGATTATCAAATTCTAGAGTTTCAACCAAATCAGTATTAAAGACTAGTGATTTATCTTTAACAGAAATTGACCCCATGCCATCATAAGTTTTTCTGATTTCAGATACGCCCTCTTTAAGGGTTTTATCTGTTCTAAAAACTGCACACTTTGATTGCATAGTTTTTTGCATCGCAAGTCTCAATTCGGCTGTACTATTTTCTCCATTTGAATTTCTAAGTTTGTCAAACCTTTCTAAACATTTTTCAGTTTCGGACTCCCCTATGTCTTCATGTGGTGTTCCTGGTTTGACTAATTCTGCAGCTCTTTTTGCGGCAGCTCTTCCAAATACCACTAAATCTATTAAAGAATTTGAGCCCAGTCTATTAGCTCCATGAACTGAAACACATGCCGCTTCACCAATGGCCATTAATCCTGGTACAGTTTTTTCCGAACCATTAACTGTTAACACTTCTGCCTTGTAGTTTGTTGGAATACCACCCATGTTATAATGAACAGTTGGAACAACTGGTATAGGATCTTTTGTTACGTCCACATCTGCAAATAATCTGGCAGCATCAGAAATTCCTGGAAGCCTTTCTGCAATTACTTTTTTGTCTAAGTGGCTTAAATTTAAAAGAACATGATCTTTATCTTTGCCCACACCTCTTCCTTCATTAATTTCAATAGACATTGATCTGCTTACTACGTCTCGAGATGCTAAATCTTTAGCGTTCGGGGCATATCTTTCCATAAATCTTTCTCCTTTAGAATTCACAAGGTATCCACCTTCTCCTCTAACTCCTTCTGAAATTAAAGTACCATGGCCATAAATTCCCGTAGGATGAAACTGGACAAACTCCATATCTTGCAATGGAAGTCCAGCTCTTAAAACCATTGCATTTCCATCACCCGTACATGTGTGTGCTGATGTTGCAGAATAATAAACCTTACCATACCCACCAGTAGCAATTATAGTTGAATGAGCTCTAAACCTATGAATTGTTCCATCATTTAAATTCCAAGCTATCAACCCTTTGCACTCTCCATCTTTCATCAATAGATCTAGTGCAAAGTATTCTATAAAAAATTCTGTTTTATGCTTAAGTGCTTGTCCATAAAGTGTATGAAGAATAGCATGTCCGGTTCTATCAGCTGCTGCACACGTTCTTTGAACTATTCCATTACCATAATTTTTTGTCATCCCTCCAAAGGGTCTTTGATAAATTTTTCCATCTTCTGTTCTACTAAATGGCACTCCATATTTTTCTAATTCAATAACTGCTGCAGGAGCTTCTTTACAAAGATATTCTATACTATCTTGATCACCCAGCCAGTCAGCACCTTTGACTGTGTCATACATATGCCAACGCCAATCATCTTCACCCATGTTTCCTAGAGAAGCTGATATTCCTCCTTGTGCTGCAGAGGTATGACTTCTTGTTGGAAAAACCTTTGATATACATGCTGTCTTTAAACCAGCTTCACTTAAACCAACAGCTGCTCTTAAACCTGAGCCACCAGCTCCAAGAACTATTACATCGTATTCATGGTCTATTATTTTATATGTGCTCATTGTTTTAAGTTAAATATTACAATAATTGTAATTATTGGCATTATTATAGCAAAAATATTAAGCACTTTGTTTGCGGCATTTTTGATTTTTTCGTCTTGAATATAGTCTTCAAACACCTCACTAATGCTTAGAGAGAAGAAAAAGTAAGCAAATACAAGCATTAAAGAAACTAAAATTTTTGATGGTTGTGAAGTTAAAAAGTTAACAACCTCGATATAATCTTTATCAAAAATTGAAACTAAATTTAAGATAAACCAAATCATTAAAGGCACTAGAATTGCTGAACTAATTTTCATTAACAACCATTTTTTTGTTACAGAGTTCATTTTAAATAAAATTCCTTCCTAATAGATAAAATAGAATTGTAAAAAAAATAGATCCAAAAATAACCAGTAAGCCTGTGATGCTTGTTGTCTTTGGTTCAAAACCATAACCGAGATCCATTACCAGGTGTCTTATTTCACTCAGTGTTTGAAAGCTAAAAGACCATGTTAAGCAAATAATAATAAATTTTCCAAAGATAGACTGTAAAAATAATTTTGTTAGGTCGTAACTGGCTTCTCCCAATAATAAAGAAAAGATCCAAAGACAAATTAAAGTTATTGCTGTAATATTAACTATTCCAGTAATTCTATGAGAAATAGAAACCAAAGAAGATATGTGCCATCTATAGATTTG